>MDTE01096722.1_pt1 | contig 14648 bp, 17 predicted proteins | sample 811231 | NCBI WGS metagenome assembly MDTE01 (sample SAMN05326651, study PRJNA326480) | marine metagenome | isolation source: seawater | place: Indian Ocean: Red Sea | collected 2010 | reverse complement strand
CAGCTTTAAAGAATTTACGTCTTGAAGGAGTTTTAATTCCTTTTAACGCTTTATCTTTTTTTGACATAAGTTTCCCCCTTAATTGTCATTAGTTAATTAACTAACTTAAATTTAAGCATATAATTGGTTCGTTGTCTTTATAGAAAAGGAAAAAGAAATTACTTAAATAACTAAGCTATATTGAATAGTTTAATAAAAAATTCAACACAAGGTTGAATTAATTTACTGTGTTTATACATTTGCCAGTTTTAAAAAATTCATCAATATTATTTACAGCAAGATCTGCCATCGCGGTTCTAGTTTTTTTTGTAGCGCTACCTATGTGCGGAAGCACATAAACATTTGGTAAGGTTAAATATTCCGGATGAATATTTGGTTCTCCATTATAAACATCTAAACCTAATGCAAAAATTTTACCATTTTTTAAAGCTTCAACCATTGCCTCATCTTCAATCATATCCCCTCTCGCAGAGTTTGAAACCACTGCCCCATCTGGAAAATTTTTTATAGTATTCTTATTAAGAATATATTTTGTTTCCTTTGTCGCGGGACAGTTAATCGATAAAAAATCAGAAACTGATAATAAGCTTTCTAAGGATTTATGATAAGTGGCATCTTTTTCTAAATCTTTATTTAATCTTGACCTATTATGATAGTGAATTTTCATACCGAAAGCTCTAGCTCTATCTGCTACAGCTCTTCCGATTCTTCCCATACCTAAAATACCCAACCGTGAATTTGTTAATTGTTTTCCCGTTAAGAAATCTGCTGACCATTTCCAATTTTTTTTATTAGCCCATTGCGATCCTTCTTTAGCTCTTCTTGCGGCGCCCAGAAGAATGAGCATCGCTATTTCAGCAGTAGCTTCTGTTAAAACATCAGGAGTATTTGTGACAATAATATTTTTCTTTTTTGCTGCTCTAATATCAATATTTCCAAACCCAACTGCAAAATTTGAAATAATTTTGATGGTTTTTGGAAGTTTTGAGATTAAATTACTGTCAAATTTTTCTGTAATTGAAGATAATATACCATCACAACCTAAACTCTCCCTTAATATTTCTTCTCCTGTTAAAATTTTATCTTCTTTATTTAATTTAACTTCAAAAAGTTTTGAGGCAAGCGCTTCACTGGAAGTTATAAGTTTTCTTGTAATTAATATTTTTTTCATAAATGCTTTATAGCTTTTGGTTTAGGCCCACCAGTATACCAATCAATAACCTCAACGGTATGTAATATTGGAATTTTAGTACCACTCGCTATTTGAGTAATGCATCCAATGTTTCCAGTTGCAATGAACGCTGGGTTAATTTTATTAATATTTAGTATTTTGTTTTCTAATAATTTTTTTGCAATATCGCTTTGAAGTAAATTATAAGTTCCGGCTGATCCGCAACAAAAATGTCCTTCCGGAATATCAAAAACTTTATTACCAGTTCTCTTGATTAAATTAATTGGAACATTATGAATCTTTTGTGCATGTTGCATTGAACATGCAGAATGGTAAGCAATTTTATAACCTTTGATATTTTCTTTATTGTTTATGAAATTAAGTTTAACATTTTCATCTAAATACTCTGATATATCTTTGGTTAATTCAGATATTTTTTTAGCTTTTTTTTTAAGATCATCATCCCACCTAAAAATAAAACCATAATCCTTTAAAGTTGTACCGCAACCTGATGTGTTTGAAATTATTGCATCTAATCCATTGTTTAAATATTCTTCATACCAAATTAATATATTTTTTTTAAAAGTTTCTTTAGCTAAATCGCTTTTACCTAAATGATGATCAAGTGAACCGCAGCAGCCAACACCTTTTGGAATTACCACTTCAACATTATGTCTGTTTAATAATCGAATGGTTGCTTCATTTATTTGCGGGGAAATAACTTGTTGCACACAGCCAGTGAGTAAGGCTACTCGGGCAACTGCTTTCTTCTTTTTTCCAGGCTTATATACTCTTAATTTAGGAAGCTTTCTCTTTGGAAAACTTAAAGGCATTATTTTAATCATTTCTTTAAGTTTTTTTGGAAAAATAAATCTTATAGGCTTAATAAGTAAAATTAACATTCCTATTAATTTAAAACGTAATGGGTAAGGTATAATTTGTGATAGAAGATTTCTAACGAACCTATCACCAAAAGATCTTTTATAGGTTTTTTCAATGTGCATTCTGCCATGGTCGACAAGATGCATATAATTTACTCCTGAAGGGCAGGTGGTCATACAGCTATAGCATGACAGGCAACGATCTATGTGTTCTACAATTTTTTTGTTAGCAGGCTTATTATTTTCTATCATATCTTTAATTAAATAAATTCTTCCTCTTGGCCCATCTAATTCATTTCCTAAAAGATCATACGTTGGGCATGTAGTATTACAAAATCCACAATGAACACATTTTCTTAAAATCTTTTCGCTAGATTTGTTATCTTTATCTTTTAGTTGTTCTTTTGAAAAATTAGTTTCCATTTATATACCCGTATACATCTTGCCAGGGTTAAGTATTCTTTTGGGATCAAAACTCTTTTTTATATTCTGGGAGATCTCAAATCTGCTTCTATTAATAGTAAATACCTCTTCGACATAAGGTAAATAATTTGAATTTTTTATCATAGTAACGTGGCCGCCATGTTTAACTACTTTTTTTCTAATTGAATCAAACATTTCTTCTGATAACTCATGTGCTTCCACCCAAATTAAAGCTCCTCCCCAATCTAAATAATATTTATATTTACCTGGAAGTTGATAAATCAATTGTACAGTTTGTGATGGAGGAATAACTATTCTTACAATATTATTTTTGGAATAAGAAAAAAATTCTAAAGTTCTAACTTTATCCCAAAAGATCTCAGATTGTATTTTTTCAAGAAATGATAGATTAAATTCTTTTAAGCCATGATCATTAATTAAATTTTTAATTCTTTCTTCTATCGAATTTTTTGAACCCTCAATTCTTATTGCGGTTAAAGAACCCCCATGTTTTAAATCATTTAATTTAAATGTTTTTTCAACATTCATTGTACATCCCGAAACTCTAGGCTCTGTTGGTAAAAAAACTGCACCTGAAATATCATAAGGAGAACTTATAGTTTGATTCATTAGATAATTTGCAGTTTCAATTTTTAAATCATGAATCACCAAGGTTTTGCTATCTTCTGGCATAGGTAACACTTTAAAAATAATTTCTGATAAAGCAACCAAAGTTCCATAAGAACCACAAACTAATTTACTTAGATCATAACCTGTAACATTCTTTACCACACTGCCACCAGATTTTATAATTTCTCCTCTACCATTAACTCCTCTAAAACCTAAAACATGATCTCTAACACTTCCAACTTTAAATCTGCGTGATCCGGAAATATTACAAGCTACTTGACCTGCGGCAGTACCATAGTTACTCTTCCCTAATAAAAGTTTACCAAAATCAATTGGTTCAAACGCCAAATGTTGCTTTTTCTTTTTTAACTCTTCTTCTATTTCTTTTATAGGCGTGCAGGCTTTGACTTGTATATAAAGTTCTTCAGGCAAGTATTTTATAATACCTTTGAGTTCCGATAAGTTAAGGGTTTTTGCACATTGTAAAGGCTTTCCTATTTCTTTTTTTGAACCTGATCCAACTATTTCTATAGGAACATTTGATTTATAAAATTTTTTTATATAATCAGATAGCTCTTTTTCGTTTAAAGGATATATTATTGATTCAGAATCTCGGGATGTCTGAAAACTTTGTTTTTCCTTTGTGGACATGCATTCTCCCTTCTTCTGCGCATTTTCTTAAAATTGGGTATACTTTTCCAGGATTTAGCAATGAACTAGCATCTAAAGCTTTTTTAATTTTTATTTGCTGTTGGATATCATTGTTATTAAACATTTCGCACATTAATTCTCTCTTTTCTACTCCTACTCCGTGCTCACCCGTTAAAACTCCACCAACTTTTACACAGTATTTCAAAATATCAGCTCCAAATTTTTCTGTTTTCTCTAATGATTTTTTATCATTAGCATCATACATAATTAAAGGATGAAGATTTCCATCTCCCGCGTGAAATGCATTTGCTACTTTAAGATTATATTTTTTGGATAATCTATTAATTTCTTTCAAAACTTGGGCAAGTTTTCCCCTTGGTATAGTGCCATCCATGCAATAATAATCTGGCGCTAAATCCCCGCAAGCAGGAAAAGCGGCTTTTCGACCAGCCCAAAATTTTAATCTTTGCTTTTCGTTTTTACTTATTTTTATACTAGTAGATCGATTGCCTTTAGCAATATTAGCTACACTATCCATTAATTCATTAACTTCTAATTCGGTGCCATCCAACTCTACAATCAGCATTGCTTCTGCATCTCTAGGGTAACCGGCTTTTACAAAATTATCAGTGGCATGTATTAAAGCTTTGTCCATCACTTCCATACCAGCAGGAATAATTCCTCTTGCAATTATATCGGAAACACAATTTCCAGCATCTTCAATTTTTGAAAAACCAATTAGCGCTGCTTTTGCTGTCTGAGGTTTTTTAAGAATTTTTACAGTGACTTCCGTAATCACACATAATAATCCTTCGGAACCAGTAATTAATCCTAATAAATCATAACCCTCAGAATCATAAGCCTTGCCACCAAATTTACTAATAGTTCCATCCATAAATACAACTTCTGCACCAAGAAGATTGTTTGTTGTAGTTCCATATTTTAATGAATGAACTCCTCCAGAGTTTTCCGCAACATTTCCACCAATGGAACAAGCGATTTGACTCGAGGGGTCTGGTGCATAATAAAAACCTTTATCCTGTACAGCTTTTGTTATTGATAGATTTGTTACTCCAGGCTGTGCAACAACACATCTATTTTTGTAATCAATATCAATAATTTTTTTAAATTTTCCTAAACACAAAAGTATACTATCAGCCATTGGTAAAGCTCCACCTGATAAACCAGTTCCCGCACCTCTAGGTACGACTTTAATTCTTTTATTATTGCAGTACGAAAGTATAGCACTAACTTCTTTTGTATTTTCTGGAAAAACTACTACTAATGGTTTTTGCTTATAAGCTGACAACGCGTCGGTTTCAAAGGGGCGTGTTTGATCCTCATGATAAAGAATATTTTCTTCTTTAAGGATTTTTTTTAGATCACTAACAATATCTGCTTTTCTTGCTATAAGTTTACGATCTACTTTTGGCATCGCTATGTTGCTCATAAAAATATATTACAACCTAAAAGGCTATCGGTCAAAAAGTTAGGGATAATTATTTGAGTATTTTATCTATTTTTTCTATTGCCTTACTTATGTTTTCTCTTGATGTGGCAAAATTTAATCTTACATTATCTACTGCAAATTTTCCAAAAGCTGTTCCAGGTATCATGGCTACTCCAGCCTCCTCCAAACATTTTTTAGTAAATTTTTCTCCATTCATTCCAGTTCCTTTAACATTTGGAAATACGAAAAAAGATCCTCCAGGCGGACTACATTCTACTCCCTTTAAACTTCTTAATCCCTCTACGATAAGTTTTCTTCTTATTTTAAACTCTTCGATCATATTTTTTAAATGATCTTCCGGACCATCTAATGCTGCAATCGCTCCAAATTGAGCCGCGGTATTTACACAAGAGTGGTTATTTACACAAAATTTAAAAACATGGCCTATTAAATTTTCAGGCCATACTCCCCAACCTAAACGCCATCCTGTCATAGCATAAGTTTTGCTCCAGCCATTTAAAATGATAAGCCTCTCGTATAATTGGGGGTAATTAAAAAAGGTAGGGATTTCTTTATCATCAAAAATCAAACGATCATAAATTTCATCACATAATATTGTTACATGTGGAAATTTTTTTAAACCTTCTGCTAATTTATCAATTATTTTTTTTTCTGTGAAACTTCCTGTAGGATTATGTGGATTATTTAAAATAATTAATCTAGTTTTTTCATTTATCAAAGAAAAAATTTTCTCAGGATTTATCAAAAAATCTTTATTTAATGTTAAATTATAGGGTATTGCTTTTGCCCCAGTATAATTGATCATAGATTCATAGATCGGAAAACCGGGATCTGGATATATAATTTCAGCTCCTGGTTCACCAAAAAAAGAGATTGCATAATGCATTGTGGGTTTGCCACCTGGCATAATTACTATTCTCTCAGTACTGATTTCCGCCTTATATAAACTCTTAATTTTTCTGCTTACAGACTCTCTACATTCTATTATTCCATTTGGTAGTGTGTAGCCATGATGTCCATCTTTTAAAGCTTTAATGGTCGCGTCTACTGCATGTTTTGGAGATTTAAAATCAGATTGACCTAAGCTTAGATCAATTATTTTTTTACCTTGCTGTTTTAATTTTTTTGTTTTTGCAAATATATTGTAAACAGCTTCTGAACCAAGTCTATTTACACTTTTCGCAATTTTCATTTTTAATCTTTTCTAAATCTGATTTTAGATCTGTTAAGGTCTTTAACTGACCTACAGCCCATTAATATCATATCACGATTTATTTCGGCTTTCATTTTTCCAAGTATGGCCTCAACACCTTGTTGCCCTGCAGCTCCTAAAGCAAATAAATACCCTTTTCCAAAACTACAAGCTTTCGCACCAAGAGCGAGGGCTTTTAAAACATGGGTGCCTCTTCTAATCCCTCCATCTAGAATAACTTCTATCTTATCTCCAACTGCATCAACTATTTCAGCAAGTTGGTCGAACGGTGCTCTCGAACCATCTAATTGTCTTCCTCCGTGATTTGAAATCATTATTGCACTACAACCAATATCTATAGCTTTTTTTGCATCTTCAACTGACATGACACCCTTTAATGCAAAAGGTCTCCCCCATTTTTTCACACAATACTCAGCATCTTTCCAATTCATTGCAGGATCGAATTGTTCGTTTATATAGTCGATAACTGATTTATCAATGCTGCTTCCTTTTTCAGTCATATGAATAATATTTTCTAATTTAAATTTACTGCCAAATAAATAATTTAGACTCCACGCAGGATGAGTAATAAAACTTAGAAAACTTTCTAATGTTATCCTTGGAGGAGTGGAAAATCCTGTTCTGTGGTCTCTTTCTCTATTTCCCGCCACTACAGTATCAACCGTTAAACACATGCTATTAAACCCTGCTTGCTTACATCTCTCAATTAAATTGTCTGTCAAACCTCTATCTTTATGTATGTAAAGTTGGAATAGTTTAGGACCCTTAGTTAATTTTCCAATTTCTTCAATGCTTGTGGTTGCCATAGTTGATATACCAAACATCGTTCCCATTTTTTCCGCAGCTTTTGCTGTAGCTCGTTCGCCATGATGGTGGTACAAACGATGCATTGCTGTTGCTGCTAAAAAAAGCGGAAAATCAATTTTTTGACCTAAAACAGTAGTAGATAAATCTACATTACTCACGTCAGACAACACATTAGGAATTAAATCGCAATTATTGAATGATTCTGTGTTTCTTTTTAAAGTAATTTCATCATCTGATCCTCCATCAATATAATGGAAAATTGGAGATGGTAATTTTTTTTTTGCTAATTTTTTAAAGTCCTCTACATTATGACAATCTTTAAGATTCATGTATTAAATTTTTTATAATTTTAATTAAATTAAAATTTTTTGAGCAAATTAAACATATAGCTATTTGCACCCGGATTTTTTGTTCCGAGGCTTGCGTTAGATATATGGTTATAAGACATTCCCAAATGAGTACTGTCACTTAAATTTAGTGATATTTGAACTTCAGTTTTAAATTCCAACGGATAACCCAAATCTTTTCCATCACCGTAGTTGTAATACCCTGGAGCAAAACTTGGTGTAATTGTCAAAAAGCCCAAATCATATTCTGCCTGAACTCCAGAATATAAATAAAAAGCATTACTTTCGGTCAAAAAACCTCCTGTGATTGGCGAAAGCTTACCTAGAAAACTTTCTCTAAATAATTCGTCATTTTGATGTTGTAAACCAATCAAAGTTGCTTTCTTTTTTACATCACTAAAATCAAACATACCTGTAAAAAAATTTAACTCAGTTTCATCTGAGCTATCAGCTGAAAAACTTTTTATTGTCATCGAATAAAGAGTCAAAACCGAAATCAATATAATTGGTACGATTCTTTTCATTCCTGAAACATATAACCTTCAGATAAAAAAATAAACTTATTTTGATTGCTTTAAAATGAGTGATTTAGCTTTAAATCATGCCTAATTAAGAGCCAAAGAGGGAGATGTAAAGATAATTGTTTGAACTCTTAGCTAGGCATTAACTTGTTATTATATTTTCAGTGTGTCTAACTTTTGGATAAATATTGTTAAATTTTAGGCAAAAAATTTAATTTGAAGGTCTAAAATAGCCTGAACCTTTTCTGCCAGAAAAAATTTCTTCAATTAATGGATGTTTTATAGGTTCATCAGAATCGTCGGTGATTAAATTTTGTTCAGAAACGTAAGCCTCATATGTAATATCATTATTCTCTGCTAAGAGATGATAAAAGGGTTGATTTTTTTTAGGCCTCACATCTTTAGGTATTGATTGGTACCACTCTTCAGAATTATTAAATTCAAAATCAACATCATAAATTACACCTCTAAAATCAAAGTGTTTATGTCTTACAACATCGCCTATTGAAAATTTAGCTGTGTTTATTGCCATTTGATAATATCAGGATAGATATATTTAAAAAAAAAGCAATAGAAAAAAATATACCTTAATATGCACTTGTGTTAACATTTTTAAATGAACAAGGGTGTAATTAAATTTTTAGCTGACTTTGGGCCTCTACTTGTTTTCTTTTTTATATATTTTGAAAATGATCAAAATTTAAAATTAGCAATACCACCATTTATTATAGCTACTATTATTTCCATAATAATTATTTATTTTTTAGAAAAAAAAATTCCTATGGTACCCTTAACAAGTGGAATACTTATAACTGTATTTGGTGGGCTTACTCTGTATTTTAACAATAAAATATTCTTCTATATGAAGCCAACAATTATAAATATTCTCTTTGCTGGAATTTTATTTTTTGGTAAATTTTTTACTAAAAAACCTCTATTAGAATTTTTTTTTCAAAAAACTTTTCAACTTGAAGAAAAGGGTTGGAAAAAATTAACTTATAATTGGATTTATTTTTTTATTTTTGTAGCTATACTTAATGAAATAGTTTGGAGAACACAAACAGAAGCTTTTTGGGTTAATTTTAAAGTTTGGGGTCTTCTTCCAATTAGTTTTTTATTTGTGTTAAGTCAAATTCCATTAATGAACAAATATAAAATAAAAGAAAAATGAAACATTTAAAATTAATTATTAATAATGAATATGAAAAAAAAGATATTTTCTTTAATAAGCAAGAACTACAAATAATACTAAATTTATATGCTGTAATGGTTTCAAGTGGAGAATGGAAAGATTACGGATTAACCATCTCAAAAAAAGAGATTAGCTTTAATGTTTACCACAGAACATCCGAATTTCCTATTTATAGAATTACAAAAAAACTTAAGCCTAAAAATAAAAACGAAAAATATATTGTAAAAGACTCTGCTAATAAAATAATTAAAAGTTCTGAAAATCTTCAAAATTTAATTAAAAAAATAATGTGGAAAAAATTTAAGTTAGTAAACTAAAATTATCTTCTTTGTCCAAATAGCCTCAGTAACATGATAAACAAATTGATGAAATCAAGATAAAGAGTAAGAGCTCCCATAACAGCTTTTTTTCCCATAATTTCACCTGTGTCTGAAGCTAAGTACATGTTTTTAATTTTTTGTGTATCGTAAGCAGTTAAACCAACAAATATTAAAACTCCAATTATAGAAATTACAAAATACATCATTGTTGACTTCATAAAAATATTTACTATCGATGCAATTATAATTCCAATTAAACCCATCATTAAAAAGGAACCTAATTTTGTTAAATCTCTTTTTGTTGTATATCCGTAAATACTCATTGCTCCAAAAGTTCCTGCAGTTATAAAAAATACTCGAGTTATACTTGCGCCAGTGTAAACTAAAAATATGGAAGATAAGGAAGCGCCCATCAAAGCAGCAAAAACCCAAAAAGTCATTTGAGCTTTGGCGGCACTCATTTTTCTAATTCCAAAACTCATATAAATAACTACACCTAAAGGTGCCAACATCACGACCCACATAAGTGCTGAATTGTATAAAGCATTTCCTAATGAAGTAAGACCAGTTATTGATCCATCTGCTGTCATTACAACAGATAATTTAAAAAGAAATAGAGATATAACTCCAGTCAAGAATATTCCTGAAGCCATATAATTGTATACCTTAAGCATGTAAGCTCTTAGGCCTTCGTCAATTACATGAGTTTCAGCGGTTCTTACTTTTGTATGAATATTTTGTTTATTAAATTCCATAATATGAAGTAAATATATGGTCATTTTTAATAATTTTCAAGGTGCTACAAAGGTGTAATAAAAGTTTAAAATAGATTAACAGAGGCTATGAATTTTAGAAAATTAGGAAATACAGATTTAAAAGTTAGCACAATTTGCCTTGGCACGATGACCTGGGGTGAACAAAACACAAAGAAAGATGCTTTTGAGCAAATGGATTATGCCTTAGATAAAAGTGTAAATTTTTGGGATACTGCGGAAATCTATTCTGTACCACCTAGGGAAGAAACTTTCGGATCTACAGAAAAAATTATTGGGGAATGGTTTGCAAAAACCAAAAAGAGAAACAAAGTTATTCTTGCTACAAAAATTGCTGGGCCTATGCGTGAATATGTAAGAGGTGGAGGAAATCAGTATGACAAAAAAAAACTTTTTGAAGCTTTAGAAGGAAGTTTAAAAAGATTAAAAACTGATTACATTGATTTATATCAACTTCATTGGCCAGAAAGAAATACTAATTTTTTTGGTAAGTTGGGATACAATCATACAAATGATGATAACTGGAATAAGTTTGAGGATATTTTGGAAATTTTAAAAAAATTTATTGACGAAGGAAAAATAAGGCATGTAGGGTTATCTAATGAAACTGCATGGGGTCTTGGAAAATTTTTAGAACTTTCCAAAGCTAATAATTTACCAAGAATGGCTTCAGTTCAAAATCCTTACAATTTATTAAACAGAACTTACGAGATTGGGCTTGCTGAAATTTCAATAAGAGAGCAAAGCGGGCTACTTGCTTATTCTCCACTAGCATGTGGATATCTGACTGGCAAATACAGAAATAATAAAATACCAAAAAATTCAAGAATGGATCATTCTTTTGATTTTTGGACTAGATACAGAAAACCGAATTCTAATAGAGCTATTGAAGAATATTTTAAGATTTCACAAAAATATAATTTGGATTTTGCTCAAATGTCTTTAAAATTTGTTGAAATTCAACCGTTTGTAACAAGCGTTATTATAGGAGCAACCACTATGGAACAGTTGAAAATTAATATAGAAAGTGTAAGTGTAAATTTAGAAGAAGAAATCATAAAAGAAATTAATGATGTACAAATAAAATATCCAAATCCATGTCCATAGATAATATAAAAAAAATTTTAATTTTGTTTTTATTTTGTTTCACTTTTGAAAAATTAAGTGCTGAGGAAAATTTAAAAAGTTTAGGAAAATTTAAAGATTGGGAAAGTTTTGTTTTATTAAAAGATTCAACCAAAATTTGTTTTGCCCAATCAATCCCTATAGTTAGGGCTCCAAAAAAACTTATAAGAGATCCTTCAAGATTATTTGTTAGTTTTAGACCTAATGAAAATATTAAAAATGAAATCAGTGTTACTAATGGTTATACTTTTCAAACTAAAACTCCTGTCATTGCCAAATCTGGAAAGAAAAATTATGACCTATTTTCAAAAGGAAATTTTGCGTGGGTAGTAGATAGCGATGATGAGGCTAAATTAATTTTAACAATGAAAAGAGCTTCTAGATTAATGATTATCGGTAACACAGAAAAAGGAGATCAAACAACAGATCACTATTCTATGATGGGTTTTACAAAAGCATATAATTCTGCAAAAAAAAGCTGTAGCTAAATAGCTAGCAATGAAAAAAAAGAATAAGATAGTGCTGGCTTATTCGGGTGGACTTGACACATCAATAATTTTAAAATGGCTACAAGATAAATACAATGCAGAAGTTATAGCTTATACTGCTAACATTGGACAAAAAATTAATAAAAAAAAAATTATTAATAATGCCAAAAAATTAGGTGTTAAAAAAATAATTATTGAAAATCTTAAAGATACTTTTGTTAAAGATTATATTTTTCCAATGATTAGAGGACATGCAATTTATGAGGGTGTCTATTTATTAGGAACATCTATAGCTAGACCTTTAATTGCAAAAAGGCAAATTGCTATTGCTAAAAAATTTGGCGCATATGCAGTCTCACATGGTTCCACTGGCAAAGGAAATGATCAAGTAAGATTTGAGCTTGCATATTATTATTTTGGACCAAAAATCAAAGTTATTGCACCATGGAGAATTTGGAAATTAAATTCAAGAACAGATTTAATTAAGTACGCAAAAAAAAATAGAATATCTGTTCCTAAAGATAAAAAAGGTGCACCTCCATTTTCTATCGATGATAATTTATTTCACACTTCTACTGAAGGTAAAATTTTAGAAAATCCTAAAAATTCTGCTCCGGAATTTATTTTTCAGAGAACAAATTCACCTGAAAAAGCTCCTGATAAAGTGTCTTATGTAAAAATAGGATTTAAAAATGGAGATGCATCAACTATTAATGATAAAAAATTATCTCCAGGAAAGCTTTTACAAAAATTAAACACTCTAGCTGGTAAAAATGGTATTGGAAGAGTTGATCTAGTTGAAAATAGATTCATAGGAATAAAATCCAGAGGTGTTTATGAAACTCCAGGAGGGACTTTGTTAATGACCGCACATAGGGCGATGGAATCTATTACTCTTGATAAAGAAACCATGCATAAAAAAGATGAAATTATACCTAAATATGCCAAACTTATTTACAATGGTTATTGGTATTCTAAAGCAAGATTTAAGCTTCAAAAAATTGTTGATCTAAAAAGAAATAAAGTAAATGGATACGTTAAACTCAAGCTTTACAAGGGTAATATTACAATTATCTCACGGCAAACCAAAAGTAGTGCTTACTCTATGAAGAAAGTTTCTTTTGAAGAAAATAAAACATTTAATAAATTAAATGTAGAAAAATTTATTAATTTTCATAAAAAGAAACTACGTTAATTTTATTTAGTAATTTTATCTACTAATTTTCTAGTTATTGGAGCCATTGTAAATGCGGCAACAATAGCGACTGGAAAGGCAAAAATCCAAGCTTTAAAAAATCTTTCTATATAGCCATCGCTTATTCCAGTACCTGCTGCTGTAATAACAGCGCACATAATTACGCTCATACCGAAGGCCATTATTATCATAAATAAAGTTTGTGAATATTTTTTTGAAATCATAATCAATTACTTGTGATGAGCTTTCTTAAAACATTCAACAGTATTTCTAAGTAAACATGCAATAGTCATAGGACCTACTCCACCTGGAACTGGTGTAATTGCTTTAGCAACTTTAGAAACTTGCTCAAAATCAACATCACCAACTATACCTGAATCAGTTTTATTAATTCCTACATCAATAACTATTGAGTTTTTTTTTACCCAATCTCCCTTTACCAATTTAGGTATTCCCACAGCTGCAATAATTATATCTGCTCTAAGACACTCTGCTTTTAAATCTTTTGTTTTTGAATGGGTAATAGTAACAGTACAGTTTTCTTTTAAAAGCAATTGTGTCATTGGCTTTCCATTTAAATTTGATCTTCCAATTACTACAGCGTGTTTACCATTTAAATTTTTTTCAACTTTTTTGAGTAATAAGCTGCACCCTAGGGGTGTGCACGGAACACTACTATCGTAACCCGAAGATAAATTACCAACATTCATTGGGTGAAAGCCGTCGACATCTTTCCCATAATCTATGGTTTCTATAACTTTTCTTTTATCAATATGTTTAGGGAGAGGTAATTGAACTAATATACCTGAAACTTTATCATTTTTATTAAGTTCTTTAATTTTATTTAATAAAACTTTTTCTTCTAAATCGGCTGGATATCTAATTACCTCCGAGTTTATTCCAACTTCTTTTGCAAATTTTTCTTTATTTTTTACATAAATTTTACTCGCTGGATCTTCTCCTACTAAAATTACTGTTAATCCAGGAACACTACTATGGGTAGATTTAAGTTCTACTATTTTCTTTTTTAACTCTTCTCTCAGCTCTGCAGCTGTTTTTTTTCCATCGATAATCATTTTAGAATAAACCTGGTGCAAAAACCTCAAAAACAAGATTTCTAAGAAACATTAAAAGTAAAATTAAAACTACTGGCGAAACATCTACTGACCCAAAAGTAGGTATGAACTTTCTTATTTTATTTAAAGCAGGATCTGTCATTTTATAAGTTGCGTCAAGTACAGCAAAAACAAATCTATTTTGTGTATTAAGAATATTAAATGCGACCAGCCAGCTTAGGATAGCGTTAATAATAATAATCCAAAGGTAAATCGTAATAATACTATCTAATAAAATAAATATTGATTTCATTTTTTCTCCACATAAATAGACTGACTAGGAAATGCAAAAGAAGCATTGTCTTTTTCAACAATTTGTTTAATT
>MDTE01070195.1_pt1 | contig 14649 bp, 13 predicted proteins | sample 811231 | NCBI WGS metagenome assembly MDTE01 (sample SAMN05326651, study PRJNA326480) | marine metagenome | isolation source: seawater | place: Indian Ocean: Red Sea | collected 2010 | reverse complement strand
TGCGCACTGCTTCGAACAAGTCTAGCAACTTTATCGCTACGCTGGATTTTGATGTGTTCATTGTTCTCAATGGACAGGATCCGTAATCCGTCAACAAAGAAATTTGCAGATGCGCCCGATAAGTCAAGCATCGCTATGTCAATTTTACAATTATCATCTAGAACGAGAGGGCGTTGACCCAAAGTATGTGGACAAATCGGTGTAAAGACAATTGCGGATGATGATGGATGCAGAATTGGTCCTCCAGCGGATAATGCATATGCGGTCGAACCCGTCGGAGTTGCTACAATGATGCCGTCACTGCGTGTGCGCGCTACTAATAAGTTATCTATTTTAGTTTCAAACTCAATCATTTTTCCGGCATCTCCTTTGGAGACAAAAATGTCATTAAGTGCAGTGCACTTTCTCACCAAACGTCCATCCAAAGTCACATTTGCATCAAGCATAGTTCTTTTCTCGATCAAGAAATTTCCATCGAGAATTTCGTCGAGTTTATCTTTCATACTATCGGCAGGAATATCCGTTAGGAAGCCAAGCCGACCCAGATTGATACCAATGAGTGGTAGCTTCTGGTTTGCTACTGTACGGGCGACATGCAGCATAGTGCCATCACCACCGACCACGATACCCACATCGATAGTTTCAGGAAACGATTGACCTGACTCTTCAACCCTTATTCCTCGGATTTCACTGGAGGTTGTGTCTCCTAAAAACACCTCCAAACCTCTGTTTTCCAGGAAATATTTTATTGAGAGAATCGTTTCCTTGACTTTTGAGTCTCCGTATCGGCCAAAAAGTCCGGCGGATTGAAATACCATAACTACCCCCCTTGTTGCTAATCCAGCATTATGTCCCGTCAACTCAAGGATAGACAGAACCTAGTTTTTTAGTCCCCGACTGCTAATTTGACTACAAAATTAGCACCTAAAGGTCAACTTGAGGTAGGATTTTACCGCTAAGCAGGATTTTTGCGGAAATACCTAGATTGTGACTGATAAAACTAAACTACATTTAAGCCATAGAGCAGAGACATTATTACAAGCTCTGATACGTCGATATGTCGACGCGGGCGAGCCTGTGGGGTCGCGAACGCTATCAAGAGAAGTTGGAATTGAGCTTAGTGCGGCAACAATACGAAATGTCATGGCAGACCTAGAGGAGCTGGGCCTAATTCATGCTCCCCATACTTCAGCGGGTAGAGTTCCTACTCCTCTTGGCTACCGGGTTTTTGTCGACACGATGCTTAAGATTAAGCCTTTGAAGGGTGATGCGTTGAATGAGATCAGTGGAAATTTACAAGAAGGGCGAGATCCAAACCAACTTGTGGAATTAGCATCGGATCTGTTATCACAAATTACCCACTTCGCTGGGGTTGTGATGTTACCAGTCGGCCAGCATGCACATCTAAAGCAAGTGGAGTTTTTGAGACTCTCGCCTGGAAGGGTGTTAGCAATTTTGGTAACGGATGATGGAAGGGTACAGAATAAAGTATTACTAAATGACCGAGATTATTCTCCAAGCGAATTAGTTGAAGCCGCAAATTTTTTTAACTCTACCTATTCAGGACAAGCCCTTAACAATGTTCGGCGTGGATTGTTAAGAGATATGCAGATGGATAGCGATGCTATGAATCATATCATGCGAACTGCAGTAGAGATGGCGCAGGGATTGCTCGATGAAGATGAGGCGGGAGATGACGTGATAGTTAGTGGTGAGACGAATCTTATGGCTATTCCTGATTTTTCTGAGCTGAAGAAGCTACGGGATATATTTGATGCTTTTAAGGCCAAACAGGATCTCTTGGAACTTCTTGATAAGAGCATGCAAGCTAATGGAATCAGCATCTTTATTGGCGAAGAGTCGGGTTACAATGCGCTCACAGATTGCAGCATAGTAACAGCCCCTTATACAAGCGATGGACGATGTGTTGGGGTGTTGGGTGTGGTTGGGCCTACTCGTATGCCTTATGAGGAAGTAATTCCTGTTGTTGATGTGACAGCCCGTGTGCTCGGGCATGCTATAGATTCACTGTCTTAGTTGTAAGGTTAGATTGGTCTGGTGCCAGCAATCCTAACCAGCAACTTCTTATGTTTTTTGGCTTGATTTAGCCTTACATAGCCCCCATCTTATGGTTAGACCCATTGTTGTATGAGTAATAGTTGCAATTATAGAACATATGACTTCCAGCAAAATTGATCAAGATACTAAGACTGATTCGATCCAAGAATCGGGTGCGAGTCTCGGTATTGAGCCGGAACACAATGAAGATATGACGACGACTGATTCTTCTGCAGCCGAATCCTTGGAAACAGATCAAGGCCATATTAGCAGAGATGCTGTTGACTTGGATTCAGAGACTGAGGGCGGCGATTCTGTAGCTGAAACTGATGAGCTAGAGGATCTCCATAAACAGGTTAATGATCTAAAAGAGCAGTATTTGCGTGCTAGAGCAGAAGTAGAAAATATACGGAAAAGGTCCGACGTTGAGATGTCTAACATCCGAAAATTTGCTCTAGAAGGTTTTGTTAGAGAGCTCTTGATGGTTAAGGATAGCCTCGAAATGGCGAGAAATGTGGATTTTCGGTCTAAGAGCGCAGATCAAGATGTCCTAGAAAATATGGTAGAGGGAATTACCCTTACTGTTAAGCAGCTTGAGGCTGTTTTTGAACGGTTTGCGATTCAAGAGGTGCTCCCCGAGCTTGGTGAGAAGCTTGATCCGGAATTGCATCAGGCGATGGGCATGGAAGAGACAGGAGATTTTAAGGCTAATGAAATTTGTAGGGTCATTCAAAAGGGTTATAGCCTTAATGGCCGTTTGTTGCGTCCCGCGATGGTTATGGTGGCTAGCGAAGTAAAAGATTCTTGATTTTATCGATACATAACCCCATTAAAGTCTGAAGAATATAGTTTAAATCTGGTTGTTTAGGTAAAGGAGAAAATATCATGGCAAATATCATTGGCATTGATCTCGGTACGACTAACTCGTGTGTCGCTGTTATGGAGGGTGGCAAGGCGAAGGTCATTGAAAATAGTGAGGGAGATCGTACTACGCCATCCGTAGTGGCTTTTACCGCCGATGATGAAGTATTGGTAGGCCAATCTGCAAAAAGGCAGGCCGTTACTAATCCCAGTAATACGGTATTCGCTTCAAAAAGATTAGTTGGAAGAAAGTTTGATGAGGATGTAGTCCAGCGTGATCTTGATCTTATGCCTTATAAGATTGTTAAGGCGAAGAATGGCGACGCGTGGATCGATGCAGGCGGTAAACAAATGGCGCCCCCTGAAGTTTCAGCGCGCGTGTTGCAGAAGATGAAAAATACGGCGGAAAGTTATTTAGGAACTGAAATTACCGAAGCAGTAATTACAGTGCCAGCTTATTTTAATGACTCTCAAAGACAGGCTACTAAGGATGCAGGCAAGATTGCTGGGCTTGACGTTAAGCGGATCATCAATGAGCCGACCGCTGCTGCACTGGCATATGGATTAGAAAAGAAAAAAGGTGATCGTAAGATCGCTGTCTACGATCTCGGCGGAGGCACGTTTGACATCTCTATCATTGAGATTGCTGAAGTGGATGGTGAACAACAGTTCGAAGTATTATCTACAAATGGCGACACGTTTCTCGGTGGAGAGGATTTCGATAGACGTGTTATAGATTATCTCGCTGATGAATTTCATAAGGACCAAGGCATGGATCTACGAGGAGATCCCTTGGCTATGCAGCGATTAAAGGAAGGCGCTGAAAAAGCAAAGATTGAGTTATCGTCTAGCGCACAAACAGATGTGAATTTGCCCTATATAACTGCCGACCAGACCGGACCCAAACATATCAACCTAAAGCTGACGCGAGCAAAGCTTGAAGCAATGGTAGAGGAGTTAGTTTTGCGCACCGTTGAGCCATGTAAGGTAGCCCTCAAGGATGCGGGGCTGAGCGCTTCAGATATTTCTGATGTCATATTGGTCGGTGGTCAGACTCGTATGCCAAAGGTCCAAGAAGCTGTCAAGAATTTCTTTGGCCGTGAACCACGCCGTGATGTGAATCCAGACGAAGCAGTAGCTGTTGGAGCGGCGATACAGGGCGGCGTTCTTGGTGGAGAGGTTAAGGATGTTCTGCTATTAGATGTTACGCCACTATCATTGGGCATAGAGACCCTTGGGGGAGTCACTACTCGTCTGATTGAAAAGAATACCACTATCCCTACAAAAGCCAATCAAGTGTTTTCTACGGCAGCCGATAATCAGACTGCTGTAACGGTAAATGTTCTTCAGGGAGAGAGGGAGATGTCTCAGCACAACAAATCGCTGGGCCAGTTTGATTTAACTGATATCCCGCCAGCTCCTCGAGGAATGCCCCAGGTCGAAGTTACTTTTGATATTGATGCCAATGGAATTCTTAATGTTTCTGCTAAGGATAAGGCAACCGGTAAAGAGAATAAAATCGTTATTAAAGCAGGCTCAGGACTTTCTGAGGAAGAAATTGAGCGGATGGTGCATGATGCCGAGATTCATGCTGAAGAGGATCGCAAAGCTAGAGAACTTGTTGACGCGCAAAATCAAGGGGAGGCCATGATCCACACTGTTCGTAAGACTTTGGCAGAGGCTGGAGATAAAGCTGATACGGACGATAAGACTAGAATAGAAGCAGCGATTGCTGAGCTTGAGGCAGTAGTGAAGGGGGACGATATAGAAGACATCACGAATAAGACTAATGCATTAATGGAGGCCAGTCATAAGCTTGCAGAAAAGATGTATCAAGAGCAAGCGAGCGAGGCTACTTCACCTGGTGGTAACGATTCTGAGACCGTGAATGAGTCTAATTCACAAAGTAGCAGTGCTGATGATGTTGTTGACGCGGAATTTGAAGAGGTAAAAGATAACAAGGATTAGTCAATATTTTATATCCCGGGCTATACTCGTCCGGTATAACGCTATGAAAAGCCGGTGACAAAATGACCGGCTTTTCGCGATTCTGGCAATAGTGAAGGGGCAATCAAGCAAGATGGCGAAGCAGGATTATTACGCAGTACTAGGAGTTCAGCGAGATGCGACTGAGGCGGATCTAAAGAAAGCCTACAGGCGTCTTGCCATGAAATATCATCCTGATCGTAATCCTGATGATGCTACTGCAGAAAAGAATTTTAAGGAGGCTAAGGAGGCTTATGAAGTATTGGCCGACAGCCAGAAACGAGCAGCATATGATCAATTTGGGCATGCGGGAGTTGACTCTGCTCAAGGCATGGGTGGGGGAGCCGGTGCCGGTTTTGGTGACATCTTTGGTGACATCTTTGGTGACATCTTTGGTGGTGGCGGGCGACAGGGTGGTCCAGTGCGAGGCGCTGACTTGCAATACCAGCTTAACTTATCACTTGAGGATGCAGTTCGTGGCACCGAGTCACGTGTAAGAGTACCTACTTATGTGCGTTGTACCCCATGCGCGGGGAGTGGCGCTAAGCCTGGAACAGTACCAGCCTCATGTGGTACCTGCAATGGCCGAGGGCAAGTTCGGATGCAGCAGGGTTTCTTTTCTATTCAGCAGACATGTCCGCATTGTCGCGGTAGTGGTACTGTAATTTCGTCACCATGCAAGGACTGTGGGGGTCAAGGCCGAGTTCAAAAGACGAAGACGCTTCAAGTAAAAGTTCCCGCTGGTGTAGATGAGGGAGACCAAATCCGCTTGGCGGGAGAAGGTGAAGTATCCTCTGGCGGAGGATCAACTGGAGACCTTTATGTACAAATACATCTAGAAGACCATTCGATATTTTCAAGAGATGGTGATAACTTGTATTGTGAGGTACCCGTCAGTTTTGCTACAGCAACGTTAGGGGGAAATCTAGATATTCCAACTTTGGGGGGGCGGGCAAATTTGAAGATTCCGCCAGAAAGCCAATCAGAGCAAGTTTTTAGATTGCGAGGCAAGGGTGTTAAGAATGTCCGAAATGGTGTAGTCGGTGACTTATACTGTAAAATGAAACTTGAAACTCCAGTCAACTTGACTCGAAAACAGAAAGAATTACTTAGTGAATTTGATCAGTCAACAAGTGAGGGCGGGGATCGCCACAGACCTCGTGAGGATTCTTGGACAGGAAAGCTGAAGTCGTTTTTTGGAGACATTGTTTCGTAAACGCTGCTCACCAGACTGTGGACCTCTCGCGCACATGATTAAGCTAATCGGAACGCCTCTAGAGGGTGTGGTGATAATTGAAACCAAGGTTTTTTCTGATGAACGTGGCTCATTTTCTGAGGTTTTTAATGCGCGTGATTTTAGTGCTGTTGGTCTTCCAGAACAATTTGTCCAGGATAATCATTCACAATCTTCGAAGGGGGTTTTACGAGGATTGCACTATCAATATCCTCGATGGCAGGGGAAGTTGATCAGGGTTGTTGTTGGTAAAGTATTCGATGTGGCTGTTGATATCAGGCGTTCATCGCCAACTTTTGGACAATGGTTCGGATTAGAGTTATCTTCTGAAAATCATAAACAGTTATACGTGCCACCTGGATTTGCTCATGGGTTTTGCACGCTCAGTTCGACAGCTGAGCTTTCCTATAAATGTACTGCGCTCTATGATCCTTCAGAAGATGCAGCTGTACTTTGGAATGACCCAGATATCAACATCGATTGGCCAGTATCCAATCCATTGCTATCACCTAAGGATAGCTCAGCACCCTTACTGTCAGAATTACCGGACCTCAGCGTCGTTAAATAGATAAATGAGGATCTTGGTCTTTGGTTGTACGGGACAACTCGGAACGTCCTTGATGGAGGTTTTACCAAAAACACATAACGTTAGATTTCTAGATCAACCAGATGTTGATTTCACGAATCCTTCTAGTTTGCGTTCAATCGTGACTTCATACAAACCCGCTCTTGTTATTAATGCTGCAGCTTATACCGCAGTCGACAATGCGGAGTCAGACAAATCAGTCGCATATTTGATTAATTCTGAAGCGCCGAGTGTTATAGCATCTGCGTGCAAGCAAGTTAATTCCATCTTTATTCACTATTCGACTGATTATGTTTTTAGTGGTTCAGGAACTACTCCATATCAAGAAACAGATGCTACCTCACCATCTACAGTTTATGGTCGGAGTAAGCTTGATGGAGAACAAGCCATAATTGCTGCTACCGATCGATATATAATTTTACGAACAGCATGGTTGTATTCTTTAGTTGGAAAGAACTTCTTGAAGACGATGTTAGGAATAGCAAAAGACAGAAGTGAGATCTGCGTTGTATCTGACCAAATCGGATCGCCAACTTATGCAGTTGATCTTGCTCGGGCAACATCGTTGATTGTCGATGAATTATCCGTTAGTTCGGATGATAAGTTTGGTGTCTACCATGCTGTAAATTCTGGTCAGACAACTTGGCATGGTTTTGCATCAAAGATTCTTACTTTGGGGGGTTATACTGATGTAAAAGTCAAAGCAATTATGGCCAGCGAATATGCAACACCGGCACCTCGGCCTCAGTTTTCTGTACTATCTTGTGAGAAACTGAATAGAGTTTTTGGCGTTGCTCTTCCGGAATGGCAGGATGCAGTTTCTCGCTGTATGGTCCGCTTCGTGAATAATTGTTGATTAGTAGAAAATTCTTGATATTACTCGGTATAGATACGGTTACCAATAGTTGCTCAGTCGCTCTTAGGCTGTGCGATGACACTATTTTGGAGCGTCACCAAGTTGAGCCACGCGGACATTCCAATCTTGTATTGCCAATGACTGAGAGCCTTTTGTTAGAGGCCAAGATAACTCTTGATGATCTAGATGCTGTCGCCTTTGACAGTGGTCCAGGTTCGTTTACGGGGATCCGAATTGGATTGGGGGTAGCCCAAGGTCTGGCGCTGGCCCTTAAATTACCTTTGCTTGGAGTATCTTCGCTAATGGCTTTGGCGGAAGGAGCCGATGCACAGTCGGTATTTCCAGCTATAGATGCAAGAATGAGTGAGCTGTATTGGGGTCGTCTAACTAAGGATAAGCAATCAAAATCGGGCTGGGTCTGGCGCGATGGACCGGAAACAAGTGGTTTTACCTCACTGCCTCATCCTCTGCCTGATGAGGTGGCTATTGGAAGTGGTTGGGATCTGTACTCCGAAGAAATAGTATTACATAATGCAGATCAAATAATACGTGGTATTGAGCCGCGCGCCGAATGGATTGTGAAGGTTGCTGCTAGGATGATAGAGCGAGGTCATGATAGCCATATTGCAGCGTTACCCACCTACATTCGCAATAGTATCTAGAATTTGTGTCGTTGTTAGTAGCCTGCACATATAAGGTCCAGTGATTTGGCGCATCCACACCTATGATCGCTGGAGAGAGATAGTGCCTTGGGTTCCTACGCGGCAAGCAGCAGATGCCCCGTTCCATGTGCCGGAATAGTGGCCTTGGATAGAACTTGAGTCACCACTCATGGTGAAAATAATGTTGTTAGTGACGCTAGAAAGTGTGGCTGTCGCTGCTGCTCCAGTCCCTCCACCTCCTGAGAATGTTATTCCTGGTGCAAAGCGATATCCGGTGCCGGGACTGTTTACAACAATGGCTTTAATGGCCCCATCCTCAATAACGGCTGTGGCAGTTGGTTTGCTACCCAATGTGTCATCAGGAGCAGTAAAGGATATAGTTGGCGGACTAGTATACCCACTTCCACCGCTAGTTATGGAGACTGACTCAATACCTTTTGAAGTTTCAGTGGAGGTGAGAGTAAGGCTTGCTGTCCCCTGATTGCTATTTTCTTGATCCGAGGTCAATGGATTGTCGCCTTCTGAATTAACTGGCATAGGAAACGATGTGCCAGTTAAATTGCCATGACTAAAGCAAGTGTGACCGGAGATAGTCATTGTGCCACTTACAGATCCACCATGATCTGATATGGTAAACGACGAAGCCAAATTAGAACTACCACCTACCTCAGTAAGCGAGCCCGTCCAATGACCTGAAAGATTGAATATTTGACCAACGGCCCCGCTACGTGACCCACCTTCACAGGCGCTCAGCAACAAAATACTGACAGCTGCAGCAACAAATCGCACCATAAATTTATTTCTATTCACAGTTGCTCCCAGATTTTGGCTCCAAGTAGTTCTCAATATATTGGGCCTCTAACACCTGGTTTTAAATCTGTTGTTGTAATTCTAACACTCGAATGGCTTTGTGTGCACTAATCGGAAATTTCATGTTTTCGAGTTAATTTAGTCTTCAGTATTTGATTGACCAGTTGAGGGTTAGCCTTCCCAGCTGTTGCTTGCATAACTTTCCCTACTAAGAAACCAAAGACTTTACTTTGTCCATCTAGGTATTGTTGTACCTGTGTAGCATGATTCTCTATAACCTTATCAATTGCGTCGTCAACTATGTCGGTATTTGAGATTTGTCCCAGATTATTTGTTTCGATTATTGAGTTAGCATCGCCTTCGCCACGCCACATTTCATCGAAAACGTCTTTTGCGATTTTCCCAGATATAGTACCGTCATTAATCTTTTGTATAAGTTCACCGAGCATTGGTGGGGCTATCTTTGAGTTTTTGATATCCAATCCATTTTGATTAAGTCGGTGTAGTAATTCTCCGGTGATCCAGTTTGCTGATTTTCGGCTATCACTACAAATCAAAACTACCTGTTCAAAATAATCGGCAATTTCCCGGTCGGAAGTAAGAAATTCTGCATCCTTTTCGTTTAAGTGGTAGCTAGAAATAAATCTTTTGTATCGGTGATCAGGTAATTCTGGGATCAATGCTTGAGTCTCAGAAAATAAATCATCACTGATTACCAATGGTGGCAAATCGGGATCGGGGAAGTAGCGATAATCGTGCGCCTCTTCCTTACTCCTCATTGACCGAGTTAAATCGTTGTTAGCATCATATAGGCGTGTTTCCTGGGCGATATTTCCACCAGCCTTAAGGACATCAATATGTCTTTTAACCTCAAAATTTATGCTTTTTTCGATATTGCGAAATGAGTTAAGGTTTTTTATTTCACATCGTGTTCCGAATTGCTCATTGCGTTTCGGGCGAACGGAGACATTCGCATCGCAACGAAAAGAACCCTCTTGCATGTTTCCATCACAAATTTTCAGATATCGGACTAGTGTATGAATCTTTTTTAGATAAGCTATCGCTTCCGATGGTGATCGCATATCTGGTTCGGAAACAATTTCCAGCAGGGGGGTACCAGCGCGATTTAGATCTACACCAGAGCAATTGTTCGCTTGTTGATGCAATAATTTACCTGCGTCTTCTTCTAAATGCGCACGAGTAATTCTAATCGTTTTATTGCCATTTGGCGTGCTAATGTCGACACTTCCACCAGAAACTATCGGTAGTTCATATTGACTAATCTGATAGCCTTTTGGAAGATCAGGATAAAAATAATTTTTTCTGGCAAATATCGAGCGGCGATTTACATTTGCGCCAATAGCAATTCCAAACTTTACAGCCATTAGGGCGGCTTCCTTATTCATCACCGGCAAAACTCCGGGTAAGGCAATGTCTACCTCACATGTTTGAGTATTTGGTTCAGCGCCAAACATAGTTCCCGCCCCAGAAAATATTTTACTTTGAGTGCATAGCTGCACGTGTACTTCGAGCCCTATAACAGTTTCCCAAGCCATTTATGTAAATTCCGTCGGTATTACTTCATGCCAGTTTGTAACCTGCTGGTACGAATGAGCGAGATTAAGTAGACCTTGTTCATCAAAAGACTGGCCTATTAACTGTAACCCTACTGGTAGACCGAGCTTATCAAAACCTACTGGGATTGAAATGGCCGGAATACCAGCAAGATTTGCACTTATAGTGAAGATATCGCTAAGATACATTGACACTGGATCATTTGTTTTTTCTCCAAGGCCAAAAGCTGTTGTGGGTGATGTTGGTCCCGCGATGTAATCACACTGCTTAAAAGCGGATTCAAATTCATCAGATATTAAGCGCCGAATTTGTTGGGCTTTTCGATAATATGCATCGTAATATCCAGATGATAGTGCGAAGGTGCCGATCATAATTCGACGTTTAACTTCCAAGCCGAATCCCTCACTACGGGTTTTCTTATACAGCTCGTCTAAATCATTAAATGAGTCTGTTCGATAGCCATAGCGCACACCATCGAATCGAGACAAGTTTGATGAGGCTTCAGCTGGTGCGATAACGTAATAACAAGGGATGGCAGCTTTAGAACTGGGTAGGCTCACTTCGACAAGCTTCGCTCCTAGTTTTTCAAACTCGGCAAGAGAGTCATGAATTGCATCTAATACTTCTGAGTTTACTGCATCATCTACAAAGTTACTGGGTACTCCGATTCTAAGTCCTGCAATAGACGTGCATAAGTGATCAAGATAATTAGGTACCTGTTTGTTTAACGAAGTTGCATCACGCCTGTCAAAACCAGCCATAACTTGTAGAAGTCGAGCAGCATCTTCAGCTGTTTGAGTGATTGGTCCGCCTTGATCTAATGATGATGCGTAAGCAATCATGCCGTAGCGGGAGATTCGACCATAACTAGGTTTGAGACCGGTAAGTCCGCAAAATGCAGCTGGTTGTCGTATAGATCCTCCGGTATCGGTTCCTGTTGCAGCTGGAACTAATCGAGCTGCAACAGCCGCAGCGGAACCGCCAGAACTTCCACCAGGTACGTGGTCTCCGTGCCATGGATTTCGCGTTGGACCAAACCAGGACGTCTCGGTTGAACTGCCCATCGCAAACTCATCCATATTTGTTTTACCAATCAATATCGCTCCACTTTTTGATAGGAGTTCTACGACAGTCGCGTTATAGGGAGAAATAAAATCTTTTAACATGCGAGATCCGCATGTTGTAGCCATGTGAGTTGTACAAAATATATCTTTATGCGCAATGGGGACTCCAGATAAATCGCTACTTGAGCCCCTTGCTCTTGCTTCGTCAGATAGTTGTGCTTGTTTTAGTGTCTGTTCAGGATCAGTAGAAATAAAAGCGTTGAGATCAGAATGTTTTTGTATACGGTCAAGAAAGCATTGAACAAGCTCAACACTGCTTATGTCGTTCCGATTCAGCATGCCTACAATTGAGCTAAGGTTTTGCCGGTATGGCATATATTTTTTGCTAGGTATTTGTGCTGGAAAAATTGGTCACCAGAATGCGCCCAGCTACTCTATTATTTGGGGAACCGAATACAAGCCTTGATGAATGCTAGGGGCCACAGACTGCAGTTTCTGTCTCATTTCGGGTTCGGTCACCTCATCATTGCGAAGGCGTAATTCAATATCTTGAGGGTGAGCTAGCGGTTCTTTGTCCTTAACGTCCATAGAGTCCATTTGCTGGAACAATTCAAGTATTCGTGCTAAATCAAGGGTATATTGCTCAATATCTGCCGTATCTATGCGAATTCTGGCCAGATTTGCGATATGTTCAACATCGTATTTTGTTATGGACATGTCGGGCTCGATAATGCGGCTAACGAGGAATTGTGATAATTATATCCTACGAGTTATCATCAGCCCACCGACTTATTGTTAGATTACCTACTGAGCAACTTATGGTTCCTTATTCTGTGTTTCGCCATTTTTCTCGTAAAAGCCTATTTGGCCTGTTTTCTAATGATCTAGCAATAGATCTTGGAACCGCCAATACACTAGTTTATGTGCGTGATCGAGGAGTCATACTCAATGAGCCGTCGGTAGTGGCGATCCGTACCGGATCTATATCGCCTGACAATACGGTACTCGCTGTAGGTAAAGAAGCTAAAATGATGCTGGGTCGAACTCCCGGGAATATTAAAGCAATTCGACCCCTTAAAGATGGCGTTATCGCGGATTTTGGTATCACCGAAGTAATGCTTAAGTTTTTTATTCGCCGCGTACAAGAAAATAGGTTCTTTTCAAGTCCAAGAATAGTTATCTCAGTCCCTGGGGGGTCAACACAAGTAGAGAGGAGAGCGATTCGGGAATCGGCTCGTAGTGCAGGTGCGAGAGAAGTTTACCTAATAGAAGAGCCGATGGCTGTTGCGATTGGCGCTAGTCTTCCAGTTGCAGAGCCAACGGGTTCATTGGTAGTTGATATTGGCGGTGGTACTACGGAAGTCGGCGTCATTTCACTAGGTGGGAGAGTTTATGCGACTTCGATTCGAGTTGCAGGAGACACTTTCGATGAGGCCATAATTAATTATGTTAGAAGACGCCACGGTTTGTTAATTGGTGAGTCGACTGCAGAGCGTGTTAAGAAAGCTATTGGTTCAGCATGGATAGATTCTGAGCTGAGAGAGATGGAGGTTAAAGGGCGTGACATTGCAGAGGGTGTTTCAAGCAGTCTTATGATTAACAGTGATGAAGTATATGAAGCTACTAGCGATGCGTTGCATCAAATTGTTCGATCAATCAGAGAGGCTCTTGAGAACACGCCGCCAGAATTGTCAGCAGACATTGGTGAGCGCGGTATGGTTATCGCAGGGGGGGGCGCAATGATGCGCGATATGGATCGGCGATTAATGGAAGAGACTGGCTTACCAGTTGTTATTGCTGATGATCCACTGACGTGCGTTGCCCGAGGATGTGGGCGCGCGCTGGAAGAAATGGATATTCTTGGAGATGTTTTTACGCACGAATGATGCTTTGTATTGTTTGGTCTTAGCACTAAGTGGCGTCTGACGCTGTGCGCCGTCATGGAATTATACTCTAACTACAAATTTGGAATCCCGGGTATATGAAACCAAAAGGATTATTCCCTTCATATAGGCTAATATTGCTGCTCACTTTGTCAATTGTATTACTACTGATGGATAGTAAGACAGAGATGTTCTCACAGGGTCGCGCTGTTGTCTCAGTTGTGGCACTACCAATTCATATGGTTGCTTCATCTCCAGTATTGTTTTTTCGTTGGATAGGTAACGATCTCGAAGACTGGGGTGAACTGAAGCAGAAATATACTGTCCTGCAGCGTCAGCATCTTATAATGCAATCACGGTTGCAGCAGTTTGATGCTCTTCAAGCCGAAAATATGCGTTTGCGCAAGATCATAGGAGCAGAATCTAAGCTTTCTGAAGAGGCGCTTTTTGCTAGAATCGTTGAGGTACATCCCGATCTATATAATCAAACTGTTCTTGTTGATCGCGGAGCGGGGGATGGCGTGTATGTTGGCCAAGCGGTGATCGGTCCAGCAGGTGTAATCGGGCAGGTGGTGAGGGTTGGCTTATTCAGAAGTTCTATAATGCTTATTACAGATTCAAGCCAAGGCATCCCAGTGCAATTTGTTAGGAGTGGGATCCGCACCATTGTATACGGGAGCGACCAAGGTAACTTGTTAAGTGCGCCATACTTAGCTCGAACAGCAGATGTTAGAAGGGGAGATCTATTTGTTACATCTGGGTTGGGCGATTTATATCCAGAAGGTTATCCGGTCGGCACAATTAAAGAAATTGATAGTGATGTAAATTCACCGTTTCTAAGTGTTGTCGCAGAGCCTACAGCTCAGCCGTCAGCTGTTAGAGAGGTTCTATTGATATCGCATAATGGGAATAAGATTACTGCAACTGATTTAGAAAAGATGAGCAATTAAATTGATTAGTAATTCGTCTCGTTCAAAAAAGTGGTGGGTTATTCCCATTACATTATTGATCGCATTTTGTTTTTTTGCTGTTCCTACTGGCGGTAGTTTGAATAATTACAACCCTGACTGGATT
>MDTE01123087.1_pt1 | contig 14650 bp, 14 predicted proteins | sample 811231 | NCBI WGS metagenome assembly MDTE01 (sample SAMN05326651, study PRJNA326480) | marine metagenome | isolation source: seawater | place: Indian Ocean: Red Sea | collected 2010 | reverse complement strand
ATTGATTATTAAATATTTCACCAGTAAATAATAATGAGAAAAATAATAAAGCCGATGAAAGACTTAATGCCTCTAATAATGAGCTTAAAATTGAGAGAAAAAAATTAAATATTAACTTTATTTTTGACTTCTTATCGAGATAACCCAATACTCTAAAAAGGACTAAAAATGAAGACATTATATATTTAGAAAAAAAGTTTTATTAATTTAAGTTGATAAAAAATATCTAAATTACCTTTTAAAATGGAATTAGTAATTTTGAATGATTCTTGACATGAAATACTATCTCGAAAGATAAGTTCAGAATTATTAAAATTATTGCCTCTTAATCCTGAAAAAATATATTTGAATTCTTTCGTAAGATATTTTAAAGATTTTTTATTTATATGGTTTATACCTCCAAAAGGAAAGGCAATTGAATGAAAAGCCTTATCAAATTTAAGATTTTTTTCTAATAAACTCTTAGAAAAATCAATATCCATTTTTAAACATTGAGATGATAAATTATTTAATTGAAAATGAAAAGATGAATGATTTCCGATAGAATGACCATTATTTTGCAAAATTCTTAGATCATCCCAATCCAATAGTATCAAATCTTGATTATTAGAATTAATTTTATAAAAATTATTTGCAAGGATTGGGAAAAGTAACTTTGCTTTTTGCAGTTCAATTAGACCAGGGCAAACAAAAAAAATAGCTGATATGGAAAACCTATCAAGAATTGGAATTGTATTCAAATTATCCTTGAATCCATCATCAAATGTTATTAACAAAGAAGGCTTTGAAATTTCTTGATTACTATCAAGAAATTCAAAAAATTGATTAGGAGTTATAAATTGCCAACTTTTACTTAAATGCTCTAACAGTTCAGAAAACCTCTGTAAATCTTTTAAATCATGAAAAATTAATACCCTCAATGGCGTTTTTTTCTTAAAGTTTAAAAATGAAAAAAAACCTAGTTTTGCAGAAATATTTAAATAATTATTCCGTATCATATTCTTTATAGTTGACATAATTAATTTTTTACAATCTTAATAAAGAAGGCAGTCAAATGTTTAGATAGAATAAATATGAATTCAAAAATATTTACATATTTATGATACCTGAAAAGTACTAATATTAAATTCTTTAATCTTTTAATTTGGTTATTATTAGTGATAGATTTCATATTATAATTATCATAAAACCCTAGAGGCTTTTTTATATAATGAAGTATAATTTTCTGAGACATAGCTAACCAAAGTTCGTAATCTTGGCAGGACGATAAGTACGGATCAAATAAAAATTCTCTTACTAAATTATTTGAAACAGTACATGCTGAAGTAGATAAGAAATTACGCATAAAAAGTTGGTAAGATAAATCTTTATCTTTATTATAAAAGTTTGAAATTTTGCAATTTTCTAATTCATAATTTCTTTTATAACTGAATTCATCATGTGCTACAAAATTAACCAGATTATTATTCTGAATAATTCTGATAACATTCTCCAATTTTTCAGGAAGCCAATAATCATCTGCATCTAAAAAAGAAATCCATTCTGAACTAGATTTTTGAATAGCTACATTTCTTGCGTGACCAGGTCCAGAATGATCTAACGATATTATTTTAATCATGCAATCTATTGAAATATTATCTAAAAACCTAGTTAGTATTTCATAAGATTGATCTGGAGAATTATCATTTACAAAAATAATTTCATCAGGAAGGTATGTTTGAGAAAAAATGCTTTTAGCAGCTCTAATTATATTATTTTCATTTCTATGAAATGGGCAAATTACGCTAATAGAATTAGTTTTAAACATTAGAAAATTTCTTGATTTACAAACCAACTATTCAAGATATATAAACTAAAAATTAGATTTTTATAATATGCATTAAACTCATATTTTTTATGATTTTTTAGAATGGAGACATCAATTCCCTCTGACTTAAACTCCTCAGAATAATCTAAAATATATACCAAAAGTTTACGAATAGTAGAATCAGGCCAATTATGGATTGAGGCATCAAATCCCTCTTTTGTTCTAATAAAGAAATCCTTTTTAAAATATCTTTTAGAAACCTCTCTTATAAATGGTTTAGTATTAACTAATCTAGTTCTTTTATCCAAAAATTTAAATAAATTTGGTGATAATGATTTAGAAAGATAAGGGACCCTAACTTCAATAGAATTAGACATAGAAATTTTATCTGTATAAGCTAATAAAGAATCTGGCAAATAATATTTTTGGTCAAAATATAGAGACAAATTGTTAGGAAGTTTTTTTTCATATTTTGAAAAAAAAGGATCTCTTCTAATTGGATATCTAATTATTGATTCAAGTAAATCAATAGGCATACCAGAAACAGAAAGAAAATAATTTGTGATAGGGTCTACGAGTCTTTTACCTAATGAAGGTTTTAATAAAGTTATTACAGATGCTAAGGGATTCCTAATTAATGTTGGACTTTCAGAGAAGAATTGAGAAGTGAAATATTTTGGGTGAAAATGACGATAATATCCAGCAAATAATTCATCTGCTCCAGTCCCAGATAAAAGGACTTTGACTCCATCCTGATTCGCTTTTTTACAAATAATATCAGTACCTATAATTCCAGAATCTGCTATTGGTTCATCAAGATATTTTAATGCTTTTTCTAGAAAATGCATTGACTCTCTTGAATCGATCTTGATAGTTCTATGTTCAAAATTTAAATTTCTAGCCAAGTCTTCTGCATATAAAGAATCTTTTGATTTAATTTTATCTAAGTACTTAATGCTATAAGATTTAATATTTTCTGGCCTTCCTTGATCCGAAGCAAGATAATTTGCTAATAATGAACTATCAATGCCACCACTAAGCATTATTCCCATGGGGACTTCATTAGATATTTGCTGTGAAACAGATTCTCTTATTAGAAGATCAATATTTGATTCCCTAAAATCGAAATCTTGAAAACTCTTTTTATCTATAAAAGATTCAAAATCTCTTGTAATTACAACATTATCTTGAAATTTGAGATATGAAGATGGCGATAACTTGTGATAGTTAGAAGCTATGCATGAATTAGATGAACAATAACCATGAAACAAATATTCTTGCACAGAATTCAAATCTATACCTTTATTACCAAAACATTTTGTTAAAGATGTTAGGTTTGAAGAGAAAGCAAATACTCCTTCTTGGTAAGTCCAATATAAAGGTTTAATTCCGTAAGGGTCTCTAAAAATATTAAAACTTGAATTTTTATCATCAAATATTGCAATTGCATACATTCCATCAAGATAATCTACGAATTTTTCTCTATATAATTTATACAAATATGCGATTACCTCAATCTCAGAATTGCTCCTAAACTTTATGCCTTGTGAAATTAATGATCTTCTTAAATCTTTGTAGTTATAAATTTCCCCATTGAAAACTGCTGTAATTCCGCTTTTTTCTAAGTTGAAAGGTTGACTTTCATAGCTTATATCTACAATTGATAATCTCGAGATTCCAATAGTATTGTCTCCAATAGATCTATATTTGAATGAATCTGGGCCTCTTAGATATAAATTGCTTCTGAACTTATTAATAATATTTTTTCTTTCATTATCAAATTTTTTTGTAAGTTTAAAACCAAAAATTCCACACATAGCAAAAATTAATATAATTATTATATTAGGAAGAACATTTCTTTTTTAATAATGAACAAAATTTTTAAATTGACAAAACCTTAATTATAAAAAAGATTTTTAATAATGTTTCTTACTCTAAAATCTTTTTCTTTTGAAATTAAGTTTAAATTTATTATAACTAGTTATTAAAAATTAAAAAAACTAAATACATTAATTTACTTAATTAAACATTTAAAATTATCTATTCTTAATAAATTTAATATTTTTATCAAAATATTACTTGATACGGATTATTTAATTGCAAAATTTATTTTTAAATCAAGTAACAACAAGTTTAATTTAAATATAATTTGACACTAATTAAGTAGATCTAATTCAAAAAAAGTAAAAAATATAAAACTCACATTAGTTTTGCATGTTACGCTATTATTAAGCAAAAAAAATAAATGAAATTAGATCTTACAGGGTTTGAGGAAAAATTTGAAAAAACTGTCGACTCAAAAGAATGGTTAAAAGTCCAGCATGATTTTAATAAATCTAAAAGAATTATGATAGTCGGTAATGGTGGTAATTTAGCTGTCGCTGATCATGCTGCCATAGATGTAGCAAGATTAACTAATAAAGCAGCTTTTGCCCCAGGAAGTGGAATACTTGCTAGTTCTTTGATTCATGAAACATCTCATGATCAATGGGTAAAAAATTGGGTTGCTATTTCTATGAGAGGAATAGAAAATAATTTATTTTCTGAAACATTGTTAATTGGTATTAGTAGTTCAGGAATATCCAATAATATAAAAATAGCACTCGATTTCGCTATGTCACAAGGTATTAATACTTCATTAATAACGGGAAAATCACCAGATAAAAAAATAAATTCAAATACAATTGTTTTAGACGTAAATGAATATCATACAGGGGAAGTTTTAACATTAATGCTTTTTTATCAATTAATACATGGTGCAGGTTTCGTTTGCCCAAATATTGAGGATGGGACTGCTAACTCTAATAGAAGGATTGACTATAACCAAGGTTATAATTAACATCTTATCTTATTAGATGATTATTGATAATTTTGAGGAATAAGTTTTTAGTACAAATTCTGTTTTCGAAAATTTTAAAGACTTAATTATCTTATTATAGTCAATTGACCTACTTGAAGGGCTTAGATAATCAGAGTATTTATCAACAATTAATTTTTTAAAATTACTTTCATCAATTTTTGACTTGAAATAAATTGAAGCGCCTTTCAAAGGGTAGGCAAAATTAAAATTAGAAGTTATTTCTGAAGATTTAATTAATTTAATCCTATCCTTAATAATTACTTTACTTGAATTAAAAGATATCATTCTCAATGCATATTGAATATTGGATTTATTTAAAAATGAAATTGGATATCTAATAAAAATATTAAAGTTTCCATCTAATTGATAATATTTAAATTTAAATTTATAATTTATTATTGGAATAATTGGGAAATCTCTCTCAGATAAAAAAGTAGGTTTTCCATTGATCAGAAAAGTTGAATGGGAAGATGCAAAGACTTCATTTTTGTGTTTTTCAAGGTATGAATTCCTACCAATATCAATAAGAATTTCTTGATTTTTATTAAAAACTACAGGGGCTCCGAAATCTTGATGACAATGAGATGCAATTGGCATTCTTCTTGGACCAGACACTCTAAAGCTAATAAACCAAGTATTGTCTTTAACAAAAAACCATCCTGAGCTTTGATCAAAAAAAATAATAGGATTATTCACAATTCCAAATCTTATCCCAACCTCTTGAACCTTTGCCAACTTGAAGAAAAGGCTCTTCATTATTAGCATATTTTGAAATCGGAAGTAACCAATTTACAGGGCAATCAGGTGAAATATCCCCAAACAAAGGGATCTTATTAAATTTAGAAAATATCGAAATTACATCAAGATTTGATTTTAAGTATGGTTTTATATAATTCAACATAATAATGTCATTTGTTTCATAAGCACAAATACAAAGCTCAAATAACCAACTTGTAATGAGGTAATGATAATGCATTGAACCTTCATTAAATACTTTATTTGAACTGAATAAAATATGAGATATTTTCTGCCACAGCGCTATAAAAAAAGACCCGTTGTATTTACTATGTATAGAATAACGGGACAAGTATAAAGCCCTGAAATTATTTAAGATATGATTACAAGTTGAAAAGGGACCTCTAAATTCTATACTTCTAACAAGCAATTTATTTGCCTTTGTCAAAAATAAAATTTGATCATAATAATCAACCGTCCAATTATTATTGAGAGCTCTATTAAATAAAATTAAATTAGAAATGCATTCAGATAATATGTAAGGAGAGAAATTTTTTCTTGTAATTGAATAAGAAAAATCAAATATAAACCTATTCAGATAAGATTTATAAATATCAATGTTATATAAATTTGATTCTGTGTACCCATAAAGTAACCAAAATAATCTCCTAGGAAGAAAAGCGATTTCATCATCTTCAGAGTCAATAAGCCACCTTCTATTAATTTTCGCTTTTAATATTCCATGATCAATTAGTCCATTAGGAAATATAAGATTAGATTTGATAAGTTTTTTTTCATGAGAGTGTTTATGAATAGAGAAATTAAGTTTATTTAAATTTCGCAAATAAAAAATAGCTTCAAAGAATATTTTTATTGGATAGAGGCCTATATTCTCAGGTATTCTAACTAATACAAAATTAAAAACTCTTAAGAAATAATATCTCAACAAATTGGGAATATTCAAAATAAAAATAATTATTTTCACAAAAGCGCAGAATTAAAAACATTGTTTTCAAAATATTGGGGATTTATAATAGGTAAAAAATTGTAATCATATAAATCTTCATTAAATTTCTTTTCAGCCAAATGTAATTTCATTACCAAAGTTTCATATGACGATATAAATCTAAACTTTTTATCGGTTACCCTAAAAGGTGATTCAGAAGATGGAGAATACATATACAAGTTAGGGTGATGCGGAAAAAGTTCAGGAACTAAAGTACTACCAAAAGTTACCACAAACAGATGTTTAAGAGTTTCTTCATAAACATTTGAGTTTTTATTAAGATATTTTATTGGTGTATTTTTGAAATAATCAAATTCGTACCTAAACTCAACTGTTCTATGTTCTAAAAAATAAAAATCCCAAAAATTAAATTCCTTGGATAATCTAATTAAATTATTTAAAAAAGTGTGATAAATTTGATAATGACTTGGACCATAAAATTCACCTTTAGGATGCATAGAATTACCTAATAATATTAAAAAGCTTTTTTTATTAGGATTATATTTTATAGGTCTATTAGATTTATAAACAAAATTAATTAAACATCTACTCCCAACACTTTCCTCAGCTCTATTACCAAATACTTGTGGAATATTTAACGAGGTATTCTTATTAATAGACAAGATTTTGTCTGCTTGAAATAAAGACATGCTTGGTTCTGTACTTGCTGCGTGAAATTGAAAAGCAACCACTTTAATAATTTTATTTATTTTTTTAATTCCAAGATATTTAGGTAGGTTTAAAGTATATGCAGCTCCTTCTAATATTGTAGTTGTTTTTATTGAACCCAAAAAACATCCAAACATATAATCATTCAAGAATTTTCTAAAAACTTCCAAATCAAATAAATACGTATTTTCTTTGATTTTCTTGAATTTAAAGTTTTGATAAAGCAAATATATATAATTTTTTAAGATGAATATTGAATACTTAAACGGCAATTTTTTTGCAAAAAATTTAGTGGTAAATGAGTCTATTGCTAATAAATTTACATCTTTTAAATTTTTAAAATCTTGCCATAAATGTATACCAGAATTATTTACGTTTAATAGTACTTTTGTATGAGCTAAGTATTGATAATAAAATTTAAAAAATAACTGAATAACTAAATTAAATGGAGATATTAAAAAAATTAAATATAACAAGTATGCAAAATTTTTGGTATCACCTAAGAGAGATAAATCTTTTTTTTGGGTTTTAGAAATAGAATTATAATAATTAATAAATTTATATTCAAGATCTGAATAATTAAGATGATATTCACTTCCTAATTTAATCAATAAATCTAAACTCAAATATCTATTTTTCATTTGGTTTTTTTACAAATTTTTTAAACAGACTTTTTCTTATATCTCTAGATTCTGGAAATGAAACCATATCAGGCTTTATAGGATTTTTACTCCATTTATTTATTATACTTTTATAGATTAAATAATCGCAAAAGAGAAACCTTTTTTCATTAACTGTTGGGAAAGATGAAACGTAAAGATATTTAAAAAATATTTTTATGAAAAAAAGAAAATGTCCATATTCATTGGAAAACCTTATAAAGCATAAATACTTAGACATCCTGTAAGACATACTCAATCCATCAAACACTGTTTACATATAGATAGGTCGAATTTACCAAGAAAAATATTTCTTCTCATAGCAATATTCATTGGATCATTCCAAATATCTATTATATGTCTTTCTGAAATATTACCAAGCTGATAGTCGCTATTAAAGTCTTGGCAACATAATACCATTGAACCATTTACATCTATAACTGGGTAAAGGACATATCCACACATTATCGGAGGTTTCTTTTTTATTTGAATATCTAAGTTCCCACCTCTGTTTCCAAACATCTCTTTATCTTTTTTAAAGTCAGTATAGAAATCTAAAACTTTTAAATTTAAATCAAGTTTATTTCTAGTAATGTATTCAATAGTCTCTCTGGCCCTAGAACTCAAAATGTATGAATGTTTAGAAATATATAAAATTTTTAATCCAGCATCTATCAATTTATCCAACAGTTCAATAGTTAAATAATCTCCATTAGTTACGATTTTTGGAATTGCTCCTATTTTAGATATATTACCAATAATGTTTACTATTCTTGGATCTAGTAAGGGTTCGCCATACATATGAGGTGAAAAAATTCCCTTAAAGTTTATTGATTTTAGTTGTACAAAAATTTTTTCTAACAATTCATCTTTCATTAAAACAGAACTATTAATATCAAATCTATCAACAGTAACATTAGGACAATAACTACATTTTCTATTACAAAAAGATATGGTTTCTACTTCTATCTCCTTAAAATTTTTTTTTATTCTACGCAGTGAAAAAGGAAGAGCTAAAGATCTTTTAATAAAACGCCTCATTTTAATTAATTAATTTAAAAAAACTTTCATTTTTTTTTCCAAAGAAATTTATAGAACGTTTCAATGATATGTAGAGAGGGTTTGAGTGCTCTGAGACTAATTCTCCATTAACAAATTTCTTAACTATAGATATTATCTCATTTTTATTTATTGATTCATAAGTTTCTGTTTGCATTACTGGTATAAAAAAAGATTGGCAATCATTAAAAGGCGCTTCATATGCGGCAGTTGATGAATAAGAGAATATTAAAGGTTTGTTTTTTAAATCATAGCTTATATTTTTAGAAATTTTAATTGATTTAAAAGAAAAAATACAAATTAAAATTTGCCCAAAAATATTTATTTTATGAGAAGGATGTAACTTTATATATATGTCGATATTAGGATAAAGTTTTCTTATTAAACTGGACGATTGTATAGCTAATTGATAATCTAAATTGAGCAAAGATGGTACAAATAATATTGAAAATATTTTATTATCTTTTAAATTTAAGTTTTTGTTAGTTTTCTCTTCATTACTATAGTTTTTTTTGTATGAAGAATAAAAAAATCTTTCTGATGCACATAATTTTATTTTATCTTTAGGCCATCCAAAGTGTAATAGATGATTTTTAGATTCTTTACCCCAAACATAAAAAATGCTTGGAAGAAACTTTTGTACTGTTTTTTCTCTTAAGTTCAATAATAATCTAGTTTTGTGAATATAGGCATGCTGAAGAGTTAGCGATTTTACTTTATAAGCCTCAGTAACTCCATATACTATCCTTGAATAAGGATGCATTTCATGCAAACAAATATGTTTAAGTTTATTTTTAAGAATACAAATCTTAGAAATATTAATAGCTAGATAATAATGTGAGATAACCTCTAATGAAAAGAAATATGATAGATAAATAAAAGTTAATGTTATTTTTTTAGAAACATTTTCATCTCTAATAAAATCCCAGAAAAAAGGACTAATTTGCATAAATAGCTTAAAAAATATTCGAAAAGTATTTTTTTTAATGCAAACTTTTTCGTCAACAATAAAATATGAAATATTTTTTGGAGCATTTGGGAAATAACTACATTTATTGTTAATTAAATCTAAAAAAACCTTAGGACTATAAATTACAAAATTACTATCTTCCTTATCAATAAATCTTGTTCCATCAATTTTTTTATTAAATATTTTCTTTAATCCAGATAGAGAGGATCTTAAAAAGAATTTAAAAGCAGAAAAAATATAATTTCTTTTATTATCATTTTTTATAAATTGATAATGGTAATGTGATCTTTCGGGATCGATACAAAATAAAGGGGATGCCCATAAATATACTTTAGGATTAATTCTTTTCATATTGCTCTAAAATTTCTTCAATATTAGTAAGTTTATCTTCATAAGTAGGAAATTTATTTTTTATATTTTAAAATCAATTTGACCATCTTGAGAAACAAATATAAATCTAGATTTTATATCAAAAGCAGATACCGCGTCTAAAAGAGAGTCACAAAAATTACTGCTTATTTATGATAGTGGAATTTTCTTATTTTTTAAAATGATTAATTTACCTTTCAGGGGATCCATATATTTGATTTCTTTTAATTTTTATTAGATTTAACAAAATATTTCTTACTTCATTCTCTTAATCACCAGATACTAAATATATTTCTTTATTTTTATTTATGATAAATTTTACTGATATCAATGCACCTAGCATTACAGATATATCATTAATACGGGATTCAATAATATTAGAAAATTCAATAAAAAAGTTCAGACATTTCTGGTAATTAATAATCTTTTTAAATTATTTTTAAATAAGAGATTTTTTCCCATCTTGAAAATGCCCAATTTTTTATATGGAATTTTATAAATTTATTTACTATTTATTGGTTAAATATCGAAAGGACACTAATTCAAATAGTTTTGTTTTTGGGAATATTTGATTGTATTAAAACTATATCAGACTCAAAAATTAAAGCTCTCGATTTTTTATTTAATATATCTTCAATTTTATGGATCTATTGAAATATATTTTTTATTTTTTTAAATATAATATATTAAAATGTCATATTAGATTGAAATTATAACCCAATATGGATAAAGAATTTGTTGTTTTAGTACCTGCAAGAAGTGGCAGTCAGAGAATTCTTAATAAAAATTTAAGAGATTTTGCAGACTCTAGTTTAATAGAAATTAAGTTAAAACAAGCTATGAGAATCTTCAAAGGGAAAGCTAAAATTATTTTTAATACCGACTCAAAACTATATCTTGAAAAGTATGCAAATCTTTATGATGAAGGAGTTCTGAGACCTCGAAAATACGCAACCTCAGAAGTTCCTATGAATGACGTTTATGAATATTTTGCTGCAAACCTAAAAGATTTTGATTCTATTATTTATTTAAATCCAACAAGTCCATTATTAAAAGATAAATCTATTAAGGAATTATTTAAAATTTATAAAGAATCAGGATCAAAGGGAATTACAACGGTTACAGAACATAAAGAGTATCTTTGGATAGACAAAAACCCAATTAATTATGAACCTAAGCATCATCCAAGATCTCAAGATCTTCCACCTTTTCAAACATTAAATTTTGCAGCTTCAATACTAAAAATCGATGAAATGAAGAAAAATAGAAATATTATCCTTCCCAAACCAAACTTCTACATACTAGATAGTATTGAAGCCTTTGATATCGACGAGGAATGGCAATTTGAGCTTGCAGAAAGTCTTTACAGAAAATCTTTTTTGAAATCTAATAGAAATAATCTATAAAAAAATTATATTTTTAAATTTTACATTAATAATTAATTAAGTCTTTTTATATTGAAAATAATCTATTTTAATTAAGTATCTAAACTTATTTAAGAATGAAGAAATCTCACGCTTTTCTTCCAAAATTGTTTCATGATAAATCACTTTCCTCACTGAGGGAATATTTAGTAAAAGAATATAAAAAATTTCCTAAAAAAACTTACTGGAAAGATATTCACTTAATTCATCCATCTGTATTAAAGATAATACCTTCTAATCTAGATGAAATCTTAGTTAACTTATTAAATAATAATAAATACAGAATAGAGACAGTTGAATTACATATACAAAATCCAAATTCTGAATCAATACCAGCGCATCAAGACAATTTTTATCATTGTACAGAATTTGACAAATCATTAAAAATCCTTGTACCTTTACAAGAATTTAATAACCATAATGGAGGATTATTTTATTTTGACACAGATTATGATTTTCCGATATTGCCTCATAAACCATCAAAAACTCCAAATTTTTCATCTTATATAGAAGAAAAAGATATTTCAAAATTAAATTATACGACAACTTGCTACAGCTATAAACTAGGTGATGCAAGTTATCACTTTATAAACAATATTCATTATTCAATAGGGAATAAAAGTTCATTTCAAACTTTATTTATAGTATATAGATTCATAACTAATGATGCTAAAGAGGATCAGATCGCGCTAGATAAATACAAAAAATGTTTAGAGTCTCATAGTAGATTAATATAAAATTATTGATCAAAAAAAAGATTAACAATTTTATATGCATTATTATTTAAAAAAATAAGAAATTTAATGCCCGGTTACGAACACATAGATAAAAAAGAATTAGAAGAAGTACTAGACGTTTTTAATAATGGGGGAATTTTATTTCGTCATGGTTTTGATAATCTTAGAAATGGCTGCTATAAAGTAAAAGAATTTGAAAAAGCATTTGCAGCCAAAATAGGTACTAAGTATGCTCTTGCTGTTACTTCTGGAACAGCTGCTCTAAGAGTTGCCCTTGCTGCATTAGGGATAGGGAAAGGAGATGAAGTAATAACTCAATGTTTTACTTTTGTTGCAACAGTTGAATCTATCGTTGAATCAGGAGCAACTCCAGTTTGTACCGAAGTGGATAAGACATTAAACATGAGTCCTAAGGATCTTGAAAGAAGAATAACATCCAAGACTAAAGCGGTTATAGCAGTTCATATGCTTGGTACACCTGCAAGAATGAAAGAAATAAAAGAAATTTGTGATAAAAATAATCTTTTCCTAATTGAAGATACTGCATGGGGATGTGGAGGTACTTTAGAAAAAATAAAACTTGGTAATTGGGGCGATATTGGTACATTTAGTTTTGATTTTGCAAAAACAATCACAACTGGTGAAGGTGGAATGATTACTTTCAAAGATGAAACAATTTATAAAAAGGCAGCTGCTTGGCATGATCATGGACATGAAAATAATCCAAAATATCCAAGGTGGGAAGACACAAGATCTTCTAGCGGGTTTAACTTTAGAATGATGGAATTACAAGGAGCAATTGGACTTGCCCAATTAAAGAAACTTGATTTTATTATTAATTTACAAAGAGATATTAAGCAAAAGTTGATAAACAAACTTGCCAATATAAATGAAATCGAATTAAGGAACTCTCCTTATGATTCTTATGACACAGCGGATTCATTAATATTCTATGTTAAGAGTAAAAAAGAAGCTTTAAAATGTAGAGAGAATTTACTGGAAAATAATTTTTCTACTAAGATTTTACCTGAAGCATATAGTTGGCATTTTGCAGGAACATGGGAACATATTTTAGAATTAAATAAAGCTCATAAAAATAATCTCAAAAATGAATTTGATGTTTCTAAGTCAATTTTAAGTAGAGCAGTTTCTTTACCAATATCAAGCAACTTGGATAATGAAAAAATTGATAATATTGGAGATATTATTTTTTACACTTTAAGAAAATAAAATATTACATATTTTCAATATGTCATCTATAGAAATTACTGCAACTATTCAAGCAAGAATGGGCTCGAGTCGATTACCGGGTAAAGTTCTATCTAATATTTCTGGTAAACCAATGTTAATTAGACAAATTGAGAGATTAAAAAGAAGTAAATTTATAAACCGCATTATTGTCGCCACAACAGAGAATTCAATCGATAATAAAATCAAAGAAGTATGCGAGGATTACGATATTGAATATTTTAGAGGTAGTGAAAGAAATGTTTTAGAAAGGATATCTTCTCTCATGATTAAAAAAAATATTGATATACATGTTGAATGTTTTGGTGATTCTCCACTAATTGACCCCACAATAATTGATCGAATGGTAAGCATCTTTATGAAACAAAAAGTAAAAGGAGATTTCATCTCCAACTCTCTGAAGACAACATACCCTCCTGGCATGGAAGTAAATATTTATAAAGGTTCTACTTTAATTGATGTAAATAGAAGAATAAATATATCTGACCCTCTTAGAGAACATGTTGGATTTAATATAACTAGATTTCCAGAATTTTATAAGATTATTAATATTGAGGCTCCTAAAATACTCAATTACCCAAATATATTTTTGGAAGTTGATACGAAAGAAGATTTAGAATTAATAGAAATTATTTTCAGTTATTTCTTAACTAAAAATATGGAATTTTTCACTTTAAAAGATATAATTTTATTCCTTCAAGATAAACCCGAACTAATTTCAATCAATAACCATATAGAAAGAAGATGGAGAAAATATAGGCTCGATTGATTCAATAACTTTTTAAAGAAAAGCATTTTTATATAAAGAATCTATAAAATTACAATAAGCATTATTCTCATAGCAAAATTGTTGAAAATATTTAGTAATTCTTATCTTTTTTGTATACCAATTATTATGAGAATACTTTTTATTTAATATTACCTTCTCGAAAATACTTTAAAAAAGATTCAAAGTATATTTATTAACTTGATTGAGAAAAAATTTAACTATAAATATAATCTACAGAAATCTGCTATAAATAAGATCGATATCAAAATCATTATTATCATAAAAATCATCTAATCCCAAAAATTTGGGACTAACTTTGAGAATTTAAAAAATTATTT
>MDTE01025459.1_pt1 | contig 14652 bp, 10 predicted proteins | sample 811231 | NCBI WGS metagenome assembly MDTE01 (sample SAMN05326651, study PRJNA326480) | marine metagenome | isolation source: seawater | place: Indian Ocean: Red Sea | collected 2010 | reverse complement strand
GCGCGCGCGCGCGGGACGTTTCCGAGGAGGTAGAGCGTAGACGTAGCAGCCTAGTCATCGCCTCGACGCGATGTATGTATTTTTGTGTGCGCAGACGCGCCACGTTTCATCGCGTTCAAACGTCGGAGGCGTCGGTATCGATGGATTCGTCCCCCCGCGCGCGCGCCGCGCGCGAAGCGTTGAAACGTCGAGAAAACGCACATTCACTCGTCACAGACGCGCGCGATGCGAACGTCGCGACGCGCGACGGCGCTCACCGCGTCCGTCGCGGTCGCGTCGTTCACGCTCGCGCGCGCGTCCGCGTCCGCGACCGCGTGCGCGCAGAGAGGCTTCGATTCAGACGTGTGCGCGCAATCGCATTGCGACGCGCTCCTCGATACAACATCCTCCCGCGCGCTCTACGACGAGTGTCGCGCGTGTTGTCCGCGAGCGAACGATGCGGTGACGTCCGCGACGTACACTCGCGCGCGTCTGCGCGTGTGCGAGTGAAAACTCGGACGGTACGTCGAGGTGAAGAAATTCCGAGACGCGCGTCTGGATGCGCTCGGCGAAACCTACGACGTCGCGTTTGAGTTCAAGCCAGGCGCACCGCCGACGCTCACCGCTTTTGGAGAGGACGAGGACGACGTCAAAACCGTCGACGTTGGATCGTGGACCGCGGACGTCATCGAGGAGTACGTGCGATCGACGTTGACGCCGCGCGCGACGTCGCCGCCGCCGCCGCCGAATGAAAAATCCGCCGAAGACGCCGACGTCGACGACGAGCTCTAAAAAATCTCCACAGAGCCGATCCATGACGCGTCCACGAACGAACGAACGAACGAAGAAACGAAGAAACGCGCGTGACTCGCGGTCGAACAAACGCACCTCACGAACGATGCGGTCGACCGCGACGATTTTCTTCGTCTTCGAGCGACGAACCGAACCGTCCGTCTTCGAGCGAGGACGTCGACGCGCCTCGCGCCTCCCGCGTACACCACACCACAGCGCACGCACCAACGAACGCATGTATTCATTCACATCGTGTATCTCACGCACGCACGCAGCTTCCACCTCACGTCTGATCGCCGTCCCGAGTGATGAATGCGTGATCCATCATTCGCGTCATCCCGGCGCGTCACACGCGCGCGCGCGTCCCGATCGAGACTCCCGTTCGACGCGATGGTTCATCGAGGATCACTCTCGCGTCTCGCCCGTCTCCTCGCGTGTCTCCTCGCGTCGTCATCCCTCATCGCGCGCGCCCGCGCCGAGGATTTCTACAAGATTCTCGGCGTCGATCGAGGCGCCGACGCGCGCACGCTCAAGAAGAATTACCGCATCAAGGCTTTGAAACACCATCCCGATAAGGGTGGTGATCCCGAGACGTTCGCCAAGCTCTCGCGGGCGTACGAGACGCTCACGGATCCCGAGAAGAGAAGGGTGTACGACGAGTACGGCGAGGAGGGACTGCGCCAGAGCGAACAGGGCGGGGGACATCCGGGGGGCGGTGGGTTCCCCGGAGGTGGATTCGGTGGATTCGGTGGGTTCCCGGGAGGTGGACGGAACGTTCGGTTCGAGTTTTCGCACGGTGGGGGCGGTGGGTTCGGTGGCGGCGGGTTCGGCGGCGGCGACCCGTTCGCGGATATGTTCGGCGACGTCTTCGGCGGAGGCGGCGGACGAGGGCGCGGGAGAGGACACGCGCGTGGACGTTCGCGAGGGCGTCAGCAGCAGCAGCAACAGCAGCAACAGAGACCGAGGGAGAATTTATTCGCCAAGACGTCGCCGGTGACGAGTCTGCGTCAGGGGAAATTTCCGGGGACGGACGCGAAGAATATTTGGTTTGTGGCGTTTTACGCGCCGTGGTGCGGACACTGTCAACAGATGAAACCGGCGTTTGAGGAGTTGGCGCAGCGACTTCGTGGGTTCGTGCGAGTGGGCGCGGTGAATTGTGAAAAGGAGCGGGGTCTGTGCGCGATGGAGGGCGTGGATTCGTATCCGACGTTGAAGATGAAAAAGGCGGGCGTGAGCACGACGTACGACGGCGGCGGACACGGCGCCGATCAGATGCGAGAGTGGGTGCTCGATCACCTTCCCGTGCATTACGCGACTTTGAAAAAGTCGTCGCAGTTACAAAAGTACATGTCGTCGGATTGCGGGAGCGACAAGCCGTGCGTCGTGTTTTTGAACGACAAGCCGGACACGCCGGCGTGGTTCAAGGTGGCGGCGTACGCGTTTAGAAACACGTTGAATCTCGCCGAGAGCAGGGGGAACAACGCCGAGATCGGCATGCACTTTGACGTGTTCGATCAGCCCGCGTTGCTCGTCGTGTGCGACGGCGACGTGGAGAAGACGGAGCGATTCACGGGGTCGTTGTCTCGAGACTCTCGGGGCGACGCCACGGAGAAGTGGCTCGAAGATTTCGCCAAGAGTCGCGCGACGGGGTGCGCGCGCGTGAAAAAGACGCCCAAGCAAGGCGCGAAACTGGACGCGTCGATGAATTTCAAAAAGATGAAAATGTCGCGAATCAAGGCGTTGATGCACGCGCACTCGATTCCGTGCGTGTCGTGTTACGAAAAGAGCGATTTCGTCAACGCCATCAAGGCGTTCCTCAAAGAACGAGGCGAAGAACCGCGCGTGAAAGTCTCCTTCGCGCACGATGATTTTTAACCATCGATCGAGTACCATCGGTAACCACTATTTCTAGCGTTTGTTCGGATGCCCGTAAACGAAGACAAAGGTGCATTGATTTACAACAATTATTACTTCTTGACGTTTTTGAGATCTTTGAACTGGTCGACGCCTTTCGTGAAAATCGCGCCTTGCGAAGAAAACAGTTCGGCCAGACCGGTATCGCCCGCGGCGCCTTCCGTCGTCAAATATTCAAAATACGTCATCGGTCGTTTACCGGTGATGTTGTAAAAGTCTGGAGAACATCTGGAATAGAATCCGTTGCGGAGATACTCGAAAAATTCTGCGCGGGTAGGACCAAAATCTTGCTCAAACTGCTCGATGTCCTGCGGCTCGTACGTGATGCGCTTCCCGTGCGCTTCTGGACACACATTCTTCGCTTCATCGGTGGCTAAAGCCTTCGTTAAAATCTCAGCCACTTCCGCCATGCTCAGACTTTGCGCGCCGCAAATGTCATAATACTTGTCCCCGTGTCTCTCGGGTCCTTCGACGAGACATCGCACCGCCGCCTCCGCCATGTCGTTGCACGCGACGAAACTGTTCTTAGTGTCCCCCAGAGGCGACGTGAACGATCCTTTCGTCTTGATTCTGTCGAGCTCATTCTTCAGCAAATGATTCATGTAAAAGTTGCCTCGAATCGACGTCAACTTGTCCTTGAACCCGGCGTCGATGAAACACTCCTCCGACCACCAATAGTGTTGCAACATGAGCGGTATCTCAGCGTTCGGCCTCGAGACGTGCACGGACTTATCGTAACAGTTGGTGTTGGTATCGGCGCCGAAACAACTCACCCTCACGACGTGTTTCAACGAGTCTCGAATCTCCGGCGTCTCGCCGCAAAACTTTGCGAACTCCATGTGTTGCTCAATGTACTTATCCTGCGTGCTCGAGAACAGTCTCGTCGCCCCTCGCAGCGCGGGTTCCCACGTCGATTTATCTTCCAAATCGAACGTCACCGTCTCGTCCGCCCCCAGATTTTTCGCGTACTCAGCCTTATCGCGCGTCGCCGCGCGCACTCTGAATCCGGGCATCGACGCTAAACGCGCCACCACCTCTTTACCGACGCGACCGGTGGCGCCGGTGACGAGCACGAGCTCACCCTTGGACATCGCGGAGGTCACGACGCGCATTCGTCGGACGCGCGCGGCGCTCGTCGAGGCGCGAAGCGGCGCGAACGCGCGCGCGGGGGGGGGTGCTGGTGGGCGTCGTGACGACACGCACCTTTCTTTGCATTGCATGCAGAGGGATGATGGCGTGAGAGATACCGTACTATGTGATTGTATTCTTTTGTGTTTTATATTACTTGGACGTGTTTATAGGATTACATAGATGTTTAATAGTGCATCTATGCATGACAAAACACCACAAAAAACATGTGCGCTTTTCCGACGCGATGAAAACCTCTGGGCAAGTCACAACGCGAGACACGCGGCGGTCGCGAGGAGCGCGAGCGAGAAGCCTCGCGCGCGAGACGCCGCATCGCTCGCCGCGCATCCAAAGTCTGTGTTACCGACGCTGTCGTGATTGAAGACGCCGGAGTCCAAGGCGAAGTTAATCTTTACGAATCCGCGGCTTGTGCGTCCGTGGTAGCCTTTGAGCAGCGTCGTAGTGTGGGTCGCCCAGATAAAATTGGTGCACCCGGTCATGTTCAGAGCGGTTCCGTGGATCGTCTTCGTCTTGAAGTACATGGATGAGCCGCAACCAGGATTGACGTCTATGCTCGAGTTGATGAGGCCGGGACTGCTGGGTTCGGAATTCTTCCAGTGGCGGAACGCCGAGAGCGTGTCGTGTATTTTCAGCTCCCGCACGCCGGTGCGGACGTAGTTGAGCCAGGAGGGGCCTCCGTGTGCGTTTTCATCTGGGTCATAGATTCCCATCACGATTCGGGCGCCATTCATGCCGTTGTGACCGCCGCCGACATTTTCAAGACCAATCGCGAGGTAACCGAAAGAGCCGTCGTGAACCATGCGCATTTCGATCGCGCCGGGTGTGGTGGTACACCGGCGCCACTGAAGGTACAGTTTATTCTGGATGAGCTCGCGTTGATTCGTCCAAGCCTCGCCAGATGGTCTAAGATAATCGGCGAAATTTGTGGTGCATCCGCCCGACGGAGCATTTTTGTACTGACTCGGCATGAGGGGATCATCGGTGACGTGCGCCGTCGAGTTTGTGCAGGTAGGATTGTAGTCTCCGTGCGAGTCTTGAGGTCGCCAGATTTCATCGCGCTGAGAAGCACACTTGAGTGTGTGCCCGGGCAGTGCACTGGAGCAATCGACTTTCGTCATGCATCGCATCCAGCAGTACATCTTGTTCGAGTCTGTGCAAGTTGTTCCTGTGTCCGTGGCGTGCAGAGAGCGTCGCGAGCAACCCCCCCCGGCCGTACCCTCGCCGCCTCCGGCGCGCACCGAATCGATCGCCATCTCGCGCATTTCGCCGTAGCTGACCCCCGTACGTTCGTCGTGCACCGCGCTCGAGGGTGCCAGAAACATCCGTCCATACCAAGAGCGGACCCAGCCCGAGGACAAGTCGGGCATCTTCATCGCGTGCGGAGCGGAACGGAGGACAACGCCCTCCGGCATCTTCGGATTGACGATCGCGTCGACACCGTCGCCCAGCATGACGACGAGGACGTCGTCGTTAAAGCCGAAATCGCATTCAACAATCGTACCGTCGCGTCGCTCAATGAAAAACGAACCGGGAGACTCGTCTTTTACCATCGCGGGCGGCGTTTGCGAGAGGTCCACGACGACGCCCGGAGTGAACATGATGAACATGCCTTGGTCGACGTGCAGATCGATAGTGTCCCCGGAAGACGCGCCGTCGTCGCCCGCCGGTGATCGATCTCCGCGGGAGTAGGCGTGGAAGTGCTCGAGGTGCTCGCCCGCGCCGACCAGCGAGCCGACGTCTTCGAAGGAATCAGACTCCGGGTCAGCGGACCGCAGCATCGGTGAACCATCTCGCGAAGGGAACGACTCCCCCAGACGCTCGACGAAAGCTCGCGACACCGAGGACACGAGCTCACGGAAAGTTTTAACGTCGGCGAGAAGATCCTCCGAGCACGCCTCCGCCGCGAGCGCGTCGCCGTCGGCGTACTCGAGGTCAACGTCATCGCGAGGTCGAAATCCCTCCGTCACCGCGGCGACCGTTCTTCGAGAGGTCCCATCGGGGAAATCCGTCACGCGCGCGGACGTCGCGCGCGCCCCACACGCGGACACCCCCGTCATGACGCGTCGACGAAGGCTCGCGAACCCCGGGATATCGCGCACCGTCACCATCCCGTCCTCCATCAGCGCGCGACGAAATCCTTCGCCCGCGCTCGCGTCCCTCCACTCGCGAACGAGATCATCGAACGCGACGTCGGGCACTTTGACCCGTTCCACCGCTCGCGCGCTCGTCGAGACGCTCATCGCGATGAGGGTTCCCAAAAAGAGCATTCCTCGCGTCGGCGCGCCCATCGCGACGACGCGACGACAGACGCGCGGTTCCTTCGGGTCGTCGCTCGGCACGGTGCGGCTCGCTCGCGCGTGTTCGTCGCGTCTCTCGTCGGGCGTCTCGAGCGCGCGGCGAAGGCGTCGGCGCGCGGCGAGACGTGCCGGTTGAGGTCTTCGAGCGCGGGAGAAACCTACCAGTCCTCTGACGGTGAGTCATGACCCTCGGATTCGGTTTAGGGATTCGGTTCGTTCGTTCGTTCGCGTCGTTCGTTCGTTCGCGTCGTTCGTTCGTTCGCGTCGTTCGTTCGTTCGCGCGCGCTGATTTACAATTTTCATCGCTACGATTGCTCGGCGGCGCTTCCCCACGCGTCCCCGAACGACGCCGCGCTCGCGCTCGGTTCGGGGGCTCGAAACCCTCCCGGAGCTCGAAAACCGCCGCCCGCGGGCGCGCCCGGCGGCGCGCCGAACTGCGGTGGGGGCGGTCTCGGTGGTACGGGGTACCCCATCGCCTTGAGAATGACGCGAGAGAGCTCGCCGTACAGGTGCCCGCCGCGATCTAACAATTGCAACAGCGACATGATGAAGAAATGAAGCGCTTGCGTGTTTTCGTCGACGAGAAAGGATATTTTCCCAAACAAGTGCACGACGGACGAGAGCGATTGCATGAGCGCCTGCCAACCGGTCGCCGGCGGGCCTCCGTGCGGAGGTCCGCCGGGTCCGCCGGGTCCGTACGGACCGTACGGACCGGGACCGTACCCGCCATATCCGCCGCCGTACCCGCCGCCGTACCCGCCGTACCCGCCGTACCCGCCGTACCCACCGTACCCACCGTAACTCCCGTACCCACCGTACCCACCGTAACCCATCGATCCACCGAACGCGCCTCGACCGTACCCGCCGTATCCACCGTACCCCAACGAGCTCCCGTACCCGCCGTACCCGCCGTACCCGCCGTACGACGTCCCGTACGCCCCGTACGAGTTCCCGTATTCGCTCGCCGACGCATCTCGCGCCGATGCCGCTCGATTCGAGCCCTCCTCCCGATGTCGTCGATCGGGCGTCGACGTCGTCCCCGTCGGATTATTCACCGTCGCCACGGGCGCTGTTCGCGCGAAAACCGAAACGTCCCGCGCGCCCACACGTCAGTCACACATCTCGAGCGTTCGAGCGCGTCGATCCACGAGCGCGCGAGAGAGAGAGAACGTCATCGAGCGCGAACGAACGTCTCTCCTCGCTCGATCGAATCGATCGAACGCATCGTTCGAATCGTTCGTTCGATTCGTTCCCGTCACGCACCCGTCGGCGTCGATCCCGCGCCCGAGACGTCCCACGGTTTCACCGCGCTCCCGTCCGCCGCCGGCGTCCCCGCGCGCGCGGTCTCTCCCGTTTCCTTGGCCGCGGTCCACGGTTTCGGCGGCGGCGGCGTCGACATGACGACGTCCTCGTCGCGCGTTCCCCCGCGATTCGATTCGGATTCGAATGCACCCCTCGCGCGTCCTCGCGCGCGCCTCCTCGCGCGCGCGAGAACGCCGACGACGACGACCGCGACGCGCGCGTGCTCGCGCGAGCGACGAACGAGTCTCTCTCGACGCGCGCGCGAGGAGGCGCGTCAACGAATGAAAGTCGTCACTTTTCGGATCTCGAATCGTTCCCTCTCGCGCGCGCGCGCGATGCGCGGAAGACGCGCGGACGACGCGGGAACGTCCGGGAACGTGTTTCTCATCGCGCGCGATCGCGAGCGCGGGACGAGGGCGCGAGCGCGAGCGCGAGAGTCGGCGAGGGATGATTCCCGAGAATCCTCGCGCGATGCCGATGCGTCCGCGTCGCGCGCGTGCGATGGAGAGACGAACGCGAACGCGAGGACGACGATGACGACGACGATGACGAACGCGAACGCGTTGACGTCGAGGGAGACGCGCGAGGAGGACGCGAGGGGGCGGTTGAGACGATGGGCCGAGTCGGACGCGCTTCGACGCGTCGCGGGAAGGTACTGCCCGTTCGCGCCGCCGCCGAGGAGCACGATCGCGGTGGCGTATTCGCCGGATGGGAAGACGTTGGCGAGCACGCACGGCGATCACACGGTGAAATTGACGGATTGCGGGACGGGGAGGACGACGCGGTCGTTGGAGGGGCACCGGCGAACGCCGTGGGTGGTGCGGTTTCATCCCTCGGATTCAAACGTGCTCGCGAGCGGGTCGTTGGATAACACGGTGATCGTTTGGGACGCAGAGAGCGGGCAGATGACGGCGAGGTGGGATTTCGGGAAGAGCATCGCGAGTTTGGCGTTTCATCCCGGGAGCGACGCGTTGTGCGTGGCGGCTGGACATAAGTTGTACGCGTGGAAGTATAAAAAGTATAGATTGCGAAGCGACCCGTCGGGAGTGGAGGTTGACGTGCGCGATGCGGTGAACATCTTGTTGAAGACGCCGCGGTCGCTTCGGGCGGTGCACTTTCATCCGACGGGGGCGCCGTTGTTGCTCACGGCGGAGGTGCGAGACATGGACGTCGACGCGTTGGAGCCGGCGTACACGCGAGATTTGGGAGGGAACGACATGCTCGGGAACACGAATTACGATCAAGAGGCGGGGGTATACGTGGCGCCGAGGAAGGAGGAGGTCGAGGAGGCGATCGGGGCGTCGCGCGAGCGACGGAGAGATCTGCTCAAAGCGCCGGCGGAGGACCTGTGGCGGTGTCGAGAAAACGTACCGACGGACATCGAGAACGCGTCGGTCGAGGTGAAAAGCCACGTGCATGACATGCTCGGTCTCTCGAATCGTCGTTACGTGACGTATTCGATGACGCAGATGATGTCTCGGATCAGCAGAGCGCCGGTGAGAGCGGCGTACGAGGAGCGCGTACAGATGGAGCTCGGCGAATCGGACGCGCGAATGGCGAGACGTTCGGCGGCGGCGGCGAGCGGTTCGGGTGAGTCGTCGTCGCAAGACCCGTGCGTGGTCAAGCTCAAGCTATGGGAATTTGAGACGCGTTTGGACGGCGACGGCGAGGCGGAGATTCAACCGCTCAAGCAGTTGCAACTCGTGCTTCCGCAGACGGTGCTCTGCAGCGAGATGGGCGCGCACTTTTCCCCGTGCGGACGGTACATCGCGACGTGTCAAGCGTGTAAACCCGAATCGTCGAGACAAGACGTCCAATACGTGTGCGAGGTGAGAACGTATTCCATCGACGCTCACCAATTTGGACAAGTCTTGAGCGCTCGCGCCATCAAGGCGGCGCACTGTTTGACGAGCATTCAATTCAGTCCCACGAGTTCGCACGTGCTCTTGGCGTACGGACGACGACACCCATCGCTCTTACTTCTCATGGCGGACGCCGAGTCGTTTTCGCAGGTGCACACCATTCTCGAGATTTTCGACGCCAAGAGCATGCGCCTGGCGCGCGTCATCCCGTCCGCCGAAGACGAGGTGAACGCCGCGTGTTTCCACCCGATCCCGGGTCAAGGCATCGCGTACGGCACGAAAGAGGGACGACTCCGCGTCTTACTTCACGACAACTCACCGAGACGCGCCGAGAAGCGTCTCACCATAAACAACGCCCAAGACGACTCTCCGCTGACGGTGGCGATGCAAACCGAACGCGACCCGCACGCGATGGACGTCGACGAATGACGGATACTTCTCAACGCACACGAACCGGTACCTCGCACATTACCGGTCCACCACGATGTATAACACACGTGTACAACAGCATGTTTTATTTCTAGGATTAAAGACGCGTTTCCGCGCTTGTTAACGACGACTGTACGCGTTCTTCGAGGCGAGCCCGAGACGTCACACCTCCACGCGCGCGATGCGCCTCGCCCTCGCGTTCGTCGTTCCGCGCGCACGTTTCAAGAATACAAATCACCCCCGATGGTTCCGCGCGTCACGAACGACGTCGTCGACGTTCGCGCGGTCGCACCGAGACTCTCGCGCAGGGCGCTGACGCGACGAGACGTCCCGAGCGCGCGCGCGCGCAACGACACGACCTCGACGATGTTGACCGAGAGAAGGACCGGTCGATCGGAGGGATCGTACGGGTGGCCAATTTTGTGGGTGTTTCCCATCACCGTCCTCACGCTCGTGTTCGTGTTCAAGGGGTTTCAGTGTCAGAGATTGGCGTCTTGGACGTTTCGACGATGTCGGCGGTGGTGCTGTTGCCGCTGCGCGCGCGTCTTTTGCTCGATCGAGGACGAGGATTCGGACGAGGAGACGAGCGAGAGCGGAGGACGAGGAAACGTTGACGAGGAGCGTGGGAACTTGTCCGTCGTTCGCGTGATTGAGAGGGACGTGGAGGAAATGAATCGCGCGCTCGCCGGGGGCGCGAGGGACGACGCCGGAGGCGGAGGCGTCGGAGGCGAAGGTTTCGAACCCGATCTGTGGCGATACTTGGCCGTGGAGAGAGATCTAGAGCGTCGACGTCGACGGTACGATGTGGGAGAGGAGTCGACGCACAGAGAACCGATGGTGGAGTTGCCGAATCGGACGCGCGGCGATCCGCCGAGCGCGTACGATCGAACCAATAAAGCCGTCGCTCCCGCGTCGCGTCGCGTGTTGAAGTACCTCCCGCGAGTCATCGTCGGCTCACCGAGATGGTTTCAGTTCCTTCGAGCGAACGGGCACATCGACGTCAAAATCACGCCGCAGGGCATCGTTCGACACGTCCTCGATCACTCGGCGGAGGAGTGCGTCGTGTGCTGCGACGATTTCAAAGACGAAGAGCTCGTCGTCGTCTTACAGTGCGCCCACGCGTTTCACGAATCGTGCGCGCTCCCTTGGCTCAGACTCCACGCGTCGTGTCCGATCTGCCGTCGAGAGGTGACGCGCATGTCCCTCGTCGATCGCCACGACGTCTTCACGAGTCGCCGAAGACGCCGACCCGCCGACGCCGACCGCCGACGCCGACCCGCCGACGACTCCGACTCCACCGACGACGTAGCCTCGTAACGCACGCATCGCTCACGTTTCACGACACTCACCCGCGCGCTCGATCCACCGTCCACATCTTCCGATCGATCGACGTTCGTCTTTTCTCGCGTTCAACCGCCGCCGACGCCTCGCGAGAGGTTCGACCGCTCGCGCCGTCCCCGCGTCACACGCTCGCGCGCGCGTCTCTCGCTCGCGTTCCCGCGCGCGCGCGTCGAAGACACTCTTCTCACGCGCGTCTCCGCGCGCGCGCGACCGCTCGAACGAACCACCGCGCGAGAGAGACGCCGTCGACCGCGCGCGGTTGAAAATTCAGACGCGGCGACGCATGAGCGCATCTCCCGCGAAACGCGCGGCCGAGGACGTCTCCCCGGGCGTGCGCACGCCCACGGATGTCTCTCCCGAGACCTCGGCGGGGACGCCGTCGGGAGTCGAGGAACGCGGACGACGGAAACGCGGACGCGCGGCCAAGACGGATGACGGGACGGGGACGCGCGGCGGCGTCTCTCGGGACGGCGGACGAGATTCGACGTCGACCGGCGTCAGACGCGAGATCACGCGCGAGGCGCGATCGCGGGCGATGAAGATTGAGTTGCGAGAGATCGCGGGGGGGATGGTGGACGCGATGAGCGGAAAACGGCGAGGAGGGTGCGTTCGGGGACGAGTCGCGAAGGCGGCGTATTCGAAAAGCGACCGCCGAAACGCGAGAAGAGACGCGACGCGCGACGCCGTGCGCTCGAAGACTGACGATGAGTCGCGCGTTCGTGTGCGGTATAGATCTTTGGATGGTGACGCGCGAACGAGAGCGTTGTTGAATGAATTGACGCGCGTGGAGAGGTACGAGACCAGAACCCCGACCCGAACCCCGACGCCGACGCCGTTTTGTTTTTTCCCGCCGAGCGACTGACGCGCGTCTGTTTTCACTCGAACGAAGCGAATTGATGGAGATGGAGGACGACGACGACCCGTGTGCGGCGTCGTTATTGACGTACGCGCGATTCATACGACGAAAGTCGACCGCGAAAGTGACGCTCGATGACATCAACGAGGACACGCTCCATAGCATTTTGAGTCGCGTCGACGTCGAGTCGCCGAGAGAATTACTCGCGCTCTCCGTCGTGAGTAAACGATTTCGAGACGCGCTGCGAAGTTCCACCGTGTGGCACACGCTCGATCTCAAAGCGCATGGGGCCCAGATGACGAATAAAATCTTGTACGGCATCATCAAGGACGACGACGCGTTCGCCTCGATTGAGACGCTACGTCTCGCCGGGTGCGTTCAACTCACCGACCTCTCCGTGATCAAGGTGTTGAACAAGTGTCGACGCACGGTGCGCGAGATCGATTTGACCGGGTGCGAACTCCTCACGGTGGAGACTGCGAGGTTCATCGCCGCCAATTGCAAAAAAGTGGAGCGATTGTACTTTACGAATTGTAAACGCGTGCCGACGACGTACGTGTTGAAATCAATCATTCAGAGCGCGTCTTCGCCGCTCGTCGATGTGCGCATAAACGGTACGAAGCACCTCAACGGACGAGTGGACGAATACGATTTTGAAGAATTATTGGTCGTCATCAAGGAGTACGTCGATTGGTTGCACTCGTTCGACGGGACGATGTTTGAACAGGGCGACGTCGACGATTGCGTAGACGTGGCGTTGACGTGCGAAAAGCACCTCCAGAAATGGAGAGCCGCCGTCGGTGAAAACGCGGTGACGCTGTGCGATCACGCGAGCGATTTACAGGATAACGTCGAGAGGCGTAAGGATCGCGTGTGCACGCTGTTTCCGGATTGCGGTCACGTGCAGTGCGTCGAGTGTCAAGACAAGGAGCGACGAAACATGTTTCGGAACAACGGCGCGTACGTCTACCCGTGTCCGGGATGTCTCAATCGCTCGCCTTTGCGATGCATGCCCGCGCCCGGTGGTTTCGAGATCGCCGTGCACGCGCCCGAGGCGTTCAGGCGACGTCAAGCCGAGCGTCGCGACGCCCGAGCGTGAGACCCGAGCGAGCGACGATTTCGCGTCCCCCGCGTGTAATTCAGTAGAGTAACCAGTCATCAATCGCGCGTCGTCGTTCGTTCGCGTTCGTTCGTTCGTTCGTTCGTTCGTTCGTTCGTTCGTTCGTTCGTTATATGAAGAGTTCTTATCGTTCAATTAAATGCGTATGGACCCTTCCTTGGTGTGAAGAGCGATGTACATCACGTCGGCGAAGAGACTGACGCGCTACGTGTGCGACGAATCGATTCGACGCGCGTCTTATTGAAGCGTGACGCCGTCCAACGCGCCCTTAGCGCCGAGATCCTTGTAAGCACCCAACAAACGAGTCACGGTCGCTTGTTCCGCGCCGCGAATCCACGCGCGCGGATCGTAGTACTTCTTGTTCGGCTTCTCCGGACCCTCCGGGTTGCCGATTTGGCTCTGGAGGTAGGCGTTATTCTTGGCTTCGTACTCCTTGACGCCGTCCCAAAAGCTCCACTGGGTGTCCGTATCGATGTTCATCTTGATGACACCGTAGCTGACCGCCTCGGCGATCTCTTCCGGAGAGGAACCGGAACCACCGTGGAAGACAAAGTACACCGGCTTGTCGCTGTCGCCGCCAGTCTTTTCCTTGACGTACGCCTGCGCGTTGGCCAAAATCTTCGGCGTGAGCTTGACGTTACCCGGAGAGTAGACACCGTGCACGTTACCGAACGCGGCGGCGATGGAATAAAAGTCCGGCGCGATCGGTTGCAACGCCTCGTAGACTTGATAAATCTCTTCCGGCTTGGAGTACAAATCCTCCGGCGCGACGTCCGAGTTATCGACGCCGTCCTCCTCGCCCCCCGTGATGCCGATCTCCATCTCGAGGAAGCAATCAATCTTCTTCATGCGCGCGAGGTACTCCTTACAAATTTCAAGATTTTCCTCGATCGGTTCTTCGCTCAGATCCAACATGTGCGACGAAAACAACGGTTCACCGTGTTTCGCGTAGTACGCTTCGTTCGCCTCCAACAAACCGTCGAACCACGGGAGCAAATTTTTCGCGCAGTGATCCGTGTGCAAGATGACCGGGACGCCGTACAGATCCGCCAATTCACGAACCATGAGCGCCCCCGCGACGCACCCGGCGACCGCGGCTTTTTGGTCGTCATTCGACGTCCCTTTCCCCGCCATGAAATACCCACCGCCGTTTGAAAATTGCACAATCATCGGCGCGTTCGCCTCCTTGGCGGCTTCCAAGCACGCGTTGATCACCGGGGACATGGTGCAATTCACCGCCGGAATCGCGTACCCGTTTTCACGCGCGTGATCGAGGACATCGAGCATGTCTTTACCGGTGACGACCCCTTTCTTCAGCGTCGTCGGAGATGCCGTTTTCACCGCGCGCGTCGTCGTCGTCACCGCGCGCGCGTGTTTCCGTCGCATCGTGGGTGATGAGGTCTTCGCGCGCACCGCGGACGCGGTGGTCATCGTCGAGGCGTTGGCGTGCATCATCGTCTCTCTCGATGTCTGTCTGTCGATGCACGAACTCGATCGTACGCGCGTCGGTGTGACGACGACGGTGTGACGACGGCGTCGCGCGGCGTCGGTCGCGGTCGCATCGGGGCGTCATCATCCATCCATCCCATGCATCCCACGCCGCCGACGCGG
>MDTE01113128.1_pt1 | contig 14653 bp, 26 predicted proteins | sample 811231 | NCBI WGS metagenome assembly MDTE01 (sample SAMN05326651, study PRJNA326480) | marine metagenome | isolation source: seawater | place: Indian Ocean: Red Sea | collected 2010 | reverse complement strand
GACGTCATTTATATCCATTCCCGCATCTTTAAATAAGCTGCCGACTTAAAACGGCTCTTGTTCCCAATCAGTTAAGATCCTTGTGCTTTTTGCCTCTTTCGCATTTCTAACAAAATTGTGCGCTAATATATTTTCAAAAAACACGTCTGCAAATGGCCCGTCTGCCATACCAAGAACAGAATCGGGTCCAACATTTCGAATAAAAATCTCTTTAAAATTTGCGTCCAACATTTTTTTAGCTGAGTCTCCGCTCCCACGTTCCGCTAAATATTGCCGCGCTCCTCTTGTTAAACCTACGCCGACAGGTCCATCACCTAATTTTCTTGCCTCCGATTCAGCTACTTGAGCAGTTCTAAATTCTGGCATCAAAGCAGTTTCTTCGTAATTCATCGGTGTCGCTATATCCATACCACGATTTGCTCGCTCAATGCCTTGTCCGACGTCTGATTGGATCTCACCTAAATATCGCACCTTGCTTTTTTCTAATCCTTCCGGTCCGACTTCGCCATGAGGTGTGAAAACTTCATAGTCACCTGTTCTGCCGGTAATAAGTAAACCTTCTCGACCCTCACCAAACTCGTCGTAATAATGGCTCGCCTCACCTAAATATGGCACCATTTCGCCATCCTTGGGATCGTAATAAAATCTTTTCTCAGTGTAATTTGCAGCATTAGCCGGGAAAAAATCTGAATATTTTGTTTCGCCCGGATCAAAGTTTTGCGCCATTGCATTATTTAATATTTGTGACTCGCCAAGAGTACCTAACGGATCGTTTTCACGCAAAGAGTTTAAAAACAAAGGTGGATCTTGCATAAATTGTCTGCGCACCTCAATTTCTGCGTCCATCAAAAGACGTGCGTGGGTGAAAGGATTTTGTGCCTCAAGTGCATCTTCTGCTGTGTCAAATATAAAATTATGATGCTTTACAGAGTCGGGCTGCGCCGGATTAACAGGGGCATGAAAATTATAAAATGCTTTGCCCTCATCATACAAATCCATCAATTTTGAGGGCGTTATGCCCACTAACTGCGCATATTCGTTTACAAATGCATCGTCATCAATTGGAAATTCTTTTATTGATTTGGTGCCGTAGTTTCTGCGCAGAATACTGTCTGGATCAGCTAACATATCATTCATAACATAACCAAGAGGATCGTATACTTCCGTAGGCTCCCCTATTTCGTTGGTAATTAAATCACCGGAACTTAGATTGTTACGTCTCGTTAGGGCGTGTCGCTCCATAACATTGTCCATCACTTCAGTGGCCAACTCATCAATGCCAACGTTCAAAGTGCCGCCCCCAGTTGCACTTTCAGCCATAACTTGCATTTGTGGACGGTTTTTATCAAACTCAAACCGCAGCAGATCCTTGCTTACTTTGTCTCCGGGTCTGAATTGAGCATCTAAACCACTCCACTCAAATTCCTCTGGCTTTGCACCGTCTTTTATTGCCATTGCCTTAAGTTGCTCGTAAGTTCCTTTGTCCTGTTTTAAATCTGCTAAAGCTCTCATTGTAGGACTGTATTGAAAAGCATCGTCAATCATTGGTGGCCCCATATTGCTGCCCATCACCCCGGCGCTTAATGCCTGAGGCTGTCCGCCCGTCTGAAACGCCTCTAAAACGCCGCGTGGATTCGCTTCAGCAACAGATCGCCCTGCATATTGTAAATCTTGCAATAACCCGCTTGCAGCGTCTCGTATGCCCTCTCCGGTTATAGTTGGCGTTGCAAAGGTTTCAGCCACCGCTGCGGGTGTTGTTAAATATCCCATGCGACCCAATACTGCCGGGGCAGCAGCCACCCCGACCTCCATCATCATATTTAGCCCGGCGCGTCGGCGTTCTTCAGGCGTTCGTTCAGGATCAAATGCAATACGACTTTCCGTTACAGAGTTTCCCATGCCAGTGATAGGATTTGCGTCTAGCACAAACTGCGTTGGCGCACGTAAATTTGGTGGAATGTACTCTTCAAAATCAAACATATTTTCAATAAAATTGCGTCGTTTTTGCCCCGCCTCTGTGCTGTTAAAGTTACGCAAATATTCAATTATACTCATTACCACTTAACCTTATTTGCCCAATACGCACCTGACATTTTACCTCTATCTATGTTTTTCTTTTGTCTTGCTTTGAAAGACTTAGCTCGTGGTGTCATAGTTTTATCACCCTTAACGCCTTGCTGACCAAATCGAATAGTCTTTATTTTATTGCCTTCTTTTGCCACAACCACGTGTGACTTTGTTGGATGGTTAGGTGTGCGTTTTGGTTTATTGTAACCAGAAACCCCCGCACGTTCGAGGCGGGAGTCTTTTTTCTTTTTACTTTTTTTCTCAGACACGTCAGCGAACCTGTTGCGTGAATTGTGCTTGCAAAAATCTCTGAATTAAATCCTCTTGGTCGGTTTTGCTTAATTCGTCAAAGTTTGCACCTTTTCTTTTTATTGCTGTTATTGCAGACATTCTGTCCGGCGCAAAGAAACGTTGATTAGGTCTGTATTTAGGTTCCACACCCGCCTCAATTGCTGCATTTGCTGTCTCTGCAGTGGCGGCAGCGTTTACCGGTGTTCCGTCAATCGTCCGAACCGGGATAGCTTCTCTTGGCTCAATATTAGCAACGAAACCATCTGATTTTGTTGGCTGTGTGGTATCATAATTATATCGGGTCCGCGTACCTTGATCCACGCCACCAATTGCATCGAGCGTGTTGCCTAATGCGCTAATCATAGCACCGCCTCGATATGGTCCGTCTCTGTGTTGAGGCCCACCACGATCAAACATATCAGCCACATTTCTGAAACCAATTTGCTCTCGCGGTGTATCGCCTTGTCCATACGGTCTAATTTTTGCAATGTTTGCAAGCGTTGATAGAAAACCACCGCCCTCAAAGAAAGTGTCAGCATTATCTGCACCGCCACCGTCTCGCATATCTATATCTGCCGGGACATAATACCCTTGGTCATTGTAGTAACCATAGCGACCATCGTTGTTATATTGGTTAAATATATCGCTGCCAACTTCAACTCGAGCCTTTGCCGCCTCACCGCCGCCTTTTGGTCCTTTAACACCAATGCGGCCCTGCGGGTCTCTTGTCCCCATCATAGGAGCAACTTTTGGTGGCACATTTTTAGGACGCATTTTTGGCTTTGGAAGTATCTCCGGCACGTTTTTGGGCCTTATTTTTGGCCTCGTAGGTCCGGGGTTGTGTCCCTGATAATGTGGCATTACTTCTTACGACCTTTTTTCTTTTTTCCATGTCCATAGCCGGGCATTAAGATCTCCTTCTTGCTGTTTTCTTGGCTGTAGCACTCAACTCATTAAAATGATACAACCTTTTGCTATTTTTTCCATGAGTTTTACCAGAATGGATTTGACCATTTGGCATTTTATGCGACCCACCTTTATGCTTGGTCCCATCTTTAAAATAATGTGCAACACCTTTAGCCATTATTTTTTAGCCTTCTTTTTTTTCTTTTTTGGCTTCTTTGCAGTCTTTTCGCTGTCTCGAAATGCTTTGGCCGTTGGTGCGCCCGGATCTCCGGGGCTTCTCATGCGTTCTCCACTACCCGCTTTTATTCTACGCCTTTTTGCGTGAATATTATCGTATAAGCCCTTTTTTTTAGTGGATTTTTTCTTTTTGCGCATTGATTGACCCTCGCATTGTTAAGGTCAGATTAACACATTATGCGATTCCCTGCAAATTCCTTCTTATTGGTTCACCCCAATTTTTGTGATCTTGCTTGCCCACCGCTAAATATCTGAAGGCATCGGCTCCATGTGATGTCCAATCATGCAAGGGTCGGCCCCGCCACGTTTTTAGTTTTTCATCAAACTCTCGCCTATATTGACGCAACGCCTCTATGCCCCTCTCGCATTTTTGTTCATCAAACCAACATCTATTAAGCAAAGACCGGGCTGCTTGTATGCCATCATCAACCGACAACTTTGGTGCAATCGTTATATCATTGATTCCCAATGCCCCTAATGTTTCTAGTCTTGACTTGCCTGTGCCTAGTTCTTTAACTTGCACATCGTGGGGTAGGATGTGCTCTCGGTAGTGATAACCCCTACTACTCAGTTCTTTTGCATAGTGATCCAACCCCACACCAGAGTTCTCATAATAATCAATAATCCTGACCTCTTGCCCGACCCATTGCGCAAAGAATATTGCCGTACTGTCACCAATTCCTAAATCCCATGAGGTGGTGACACCAACCGACGGATCATATGGCACAATGCCAATCCTACCATCTGCCGCCACCTGTTTAAGCTCTGCGGCATAATATGCGCCTTGTATTGCGGCCTCAAAGCTACATTCAAACTCTTGTTCAAACCGATCATCGCCCATCGCCCGCCGCGCTTCTTTTAATTCTTCATCGTCTAATATTCCTGTTTCTGATGATTTAAGCATTAATGACATCCAATTGGGATCATCCTTTGCTGCCATGAATGTTTCATAAAACTGGTTTTTACCTTTTGGCGTTCCAATAAATGTCGCACGACCTTTGCGGTCAGCTAATGAGGGACGGATAACAGTGGGCCACGCTCGATGAGGAAAGTCTGCGGGTTCGTCAAGCACAACATGGTCAAAATACAAACCACGCAAGCTATCAGCATTGTCAGCACCAAACAATCGAAACCTTGCACCATTAGGAAAGTCGGCACGAAGCTCTGCGACGTTATATTGCACACCCTCGATGTCGCGTGTGTATTCCAACAAATAATCCCACGCGATTGCTTTTGCCTGTCGATAATATGGCGCAATGTAAGCCACGCGAACTTTATCACGTTTTATTGTAAGAGCGTCTTTTATTAAATCATTTATGGCTGCTACTGTTTTACCGAAACGTCTGTGCGCAACGATAACCGCAAACCGTTCTTTTCTGCTATGAAAGGGTTTAACTAATTTGCGGGGCTTATAATTAATCGTCCTCGTCGTCATCGTCTAACCATTTGTAAGCTATTATATGCTCTCCGGTTTCCCCGGCCCCTTCGACAGTTTTTGTTTCTTTCCAACCCGCCTGTGTTTTTAAATAAAATATTTGTGCGCCCAAATCCCCGGTGCGGGCTTTTTGCATTAAATTTTGAGCCACAAAACCGACAGCTTTCGCTTTACCCTTTTTATATAGTGCAGAAACCTCGTCATCCCGCTCTAATATATCAAAAAACACCCTCCGGCTAATGCCAAAGTAATCAGCAATTTGTTCCGTGTTTAACACCGCTGCCAGTGTCTCGAGCTCTTTTTTTTGTTCATCTGTCAGCACAATCATAGGCCGACCACCCTTATTTTTTTCAGTCATGCTATAACCTGTTGAAAACCCTACGTAATATATAGGACCGCGCTAATGATATAAAAGTAAATGCTAACGAAATAGACAAAGCCTTTTGAGTTGTTACCGGGTATCCATGCAGTGGCAATATAACAATCGTTGCTGCCGTTGCTATGAGATAACCTATTAACACGTTAGTCGCTGCCTCCACTAGACTCATTACCTTGCTTTGCTTTGCAGTCATTAAATGTCTTTCCATTGCTTTCTAATATTGCCTCTTGCCCTGTGAAGTCTTGCCAACGCTTTATGATGACATCGCAGTATTTTGGATCAAGTTCCATTAATCTGGCTCGTCTATTAAATTGTTCACACGCGATTGCTGTTGTTCCCGATCCGGCAAAGCTATCCAAAACTAAATCGTCACCCTTTGTGTTGTTTTGCATCTGGTAAGCAAATAATTTGACAGGTTTCATTGTTGGGTGTTCTTCATTTTTTCTCGGACGGTCAAACTCTAATATCGTGGTTTGCTTTCTATCGCTTGCCCATAGATGCGTCGAACCTTCCTTCCACCCATACAAGCAAGGCTCGTGAGTCCAGTGATAATCTTGCCGCCCCAAAACCAAGGAGTTTTTTCTCCAGATAAGACACTGTCTAACTTGCCAACCTATATCGACCGCCGCACCTCTAAAATTGTAGCCCTCAGTATCAGCATGCCATATATAAAAAACCGCACCTGACTTCATAACTGCATCGGCTGCGCTGTAACTATCGCTTAAAAACTGTCGAAAGTCATCGTTGCCCATCTCATCGTTTTGTATTGTTAAAGCGTCTTTAGTTTTACCCTCGTAAGCTACATTATAGGGAGGGTCCGTTAGCCACATATCAACAAGTTGGCCCTCGCATAACTTTTCTAAGGCTTCGATGCTTGTGCTGTCACCGCACATTAATCGGTGGTTTCCTAATATCCAAATATCACCGTCAACCGTCACAGGTTCCTTTGGGGCTTCTGGAACATCGTCCGCGTCCGTAAGACCTTCTTTTTCCGGCTCTTTGAGTAATTTTGCTAGTTCATCTAAATTAAAGCCAGTTAAACCTAAATTAAAATCTAAGTCTTTTAGCTCTTGAAACTCAATGGACAACATTTCGTTATCCCACCCCGCGTTTAAGGCAAGTTTGTTATCAGCAATAACGTAGGCTTTTTTTTGTGCTTCGGTCCATCCGTCCGCAGTTATACATGGCACATCTTTTAAATTAAGTTTTTTTGCTGCGAGGAGTCTACCATGCCCGGCTATAATCTCACCGTCTGGGTCAACTAATATAGGATTTGTGAAACCCCACTCTTTTATGCTTGCCGCTAATTGTGTAACTTGCTCGTCGCTGTGCGTCCGACTGTTACGTGCGTACGGTATAAGGGTCTCTATGCTTCTTCGCTCAACCTTATCCGCTGGCCAAGACTGTCCATTACTCATGGGTGCAACCTTTCTGATTTGTTAATTGTACATTAAAAAAAGCCCCCACGCAAGGCAGGGGCAGTTGGTGAGGTAATCGTCCAAAAAAAAGCAGTAATAAAACGGACCGATTCAAACAGGGAGGAGTTTGATACCTCACGACCTGTTACCCTTATAGAGTTCGTCACGTGCATTTTTCAAGTATTTTTTGTAAGGTTTTAAATCATCTTCGCTAATTAGTCCCAAGCGCAGCATCTGTTCTGCCATTGTGCCAGTGATATAATTATCACCAACATCCTCATTATTTTTTATTCTGTTTGCGTTTATTTTTAATGGGTCCGGCTTATATTTTTCAGCAGTGTCATCACGAAACTCTGGTCTTTTTGGTGCAATTTCACGTGCGGCGTTACTTAAATGCTTTCCGGTGGGCCACGATCGCGTTTCTAAATTATTAAGTAACTCTTCTTGAAATTGCTCAAACCACTCGACATAGTTTTTTACTGGAGCGAGGTTTTGTACTTTTTTAATTATAAACAATGCCTCGTCTTTTGTTGCAACCTCATTGCCAACCACCGCCCTTGGCGCGTTGAGCCTTGCTAGTAATTTCATAGTTAAATTTTTTAACTGTTCGTTTCTTTCACTGTTCATAGTTTAACCCCAAACTTTCTAATGCTTTCCTTGTGCCATCAAAACCCGGCATTTCCACCTTTTCTAAATATCTCTTTTGACGCAACCACGTTCGCGGATGCGGTATAAATTGCTTTTCTTGACCGTACATTGCGTTTCCGTATTTCCTTGCCGCCTCTAGAATGATGCCCGGTTTGGTATGTCTACACGCTGTTATAAAGGATTCTTTTGCTGCTGCCTTGTTTATTTTTCTAGGGTAGGTTGTCCAAAATTTAGAAAATAGATCATCTAATAAAGGTTTATTTCCATTGTTACTTATTACTTGGTTATTCATGCGCAACTTCTGCGTATCCCCACCCGCAAATTCTGCGCCACCTATGCGCAAATCCTGCGTATCGTCTGAGTCCCAAGGCGTTCCAGAGAGTTCTAATAAGTACTTATTTGTTGTTTTGCCACCAGTGTTTCGATATTGTGCAATCCGTTTAACTAGCCCGGCCTCCTCCAGTGAGGTTATGTGCGTCTCCACAGATCGGCGGGACATCTCACATAATTCTGCTAACCTTTTAATGCTTGGGAAGCACTCACCTGTTTCACCATTATGGTGATCCGCTAACCAATATAACACAATTTTAGTGGCGGGTTTTAAATTGGGTTGCTTCATCGCTAAAGCTGTCATATAATGCGACATAGACAATTTCTCCAAATTGAAAACAAGAGTAGGTCTCGGATGTGTTACCGGGACTTACTTTTGTAAATAATCCGAAAGCCTCTCAACCGTTGAGAATTTCGGGTCGGTTTGATTGTTCACTATCTGATATAAAACCGGTCGTGATATATTAGCATTTTTAGCAACAATCGTTAATTTTCTATCCTTTAACCTCCGGCGTATTTCGTCCAAACGTAAAACCATCGTTTTTTCCATTTTTTTATTCTCTTCTTTACGTTACCGTTAATCACGCTTTACAATAACATAAATCAAATGTAAAGTGAACCGACGAAACTTAAGAACGACTAGGAGGATATATATGTTTAATGTTCTTAATAATATTTTTGATTGCACCAGTCACAACGTGGACAAGGTGAAAATCGAAACCAAAAAATCCCACATAGATTTTCAGCCAAATGACGAGGCTGTCACCTATTACACAACATATGTGGAGTTTGTAATGGATAATAAAACATCCATACGTTTCGCTTTGTATAGGGATCATGCCCCTGTGGAGATCGAGAGAAAAGGAGAGACCGATGAGTCTAAATAAAAAGCAGAAGGAGGCTGTTTGGGCAGCTTTTAAAATGTTGCGTTCAGCAAACCAACAAATAGCTGATTGTCACGATTTGTGGTTATCAGATTGCAGAGACTTGGAAATGGCAGAGTGGACGCTGTTCAATGCCTTTGACGTAATATCAGACAAGGTTAAGGAGGAGCAAAATGCCAGAACCTAAAAGTGTATGGGAAAGGCTGTCGTCAATTGATGTCAGCCACCGCGTTGAACATAAAACCTACATGGATAAAAAGACCGGACGCAAAGTAAGTCTGGCATATTTATCGTGGGCTTGGGCATGGGGAGAGGTAAAAAAGCTATATCCTCACGCCGTTTATGATGTGTTAGATGATATTATATATCCTGACGGAAGCATTGAGGTCCGGGTCAACGTAACCATTGAGGGACAAACGCATTCGATGTGGTTGCCTGTCATGGATTATAAAATGCAATCAATTAAAAACCCGCCATCACGCTCTGTGAGCGACGCTAGGATGCGGTGTTTGGTCAAAGCAATAGCCATGCATGGTCTGGGCCATTATATATTTGCGGGCGAGGACACGCCGGATCCAGAGGGTCAGGAAGAACAACGTGCAATGCACCTAGACACTCAGGCTAGGGCAGAAACAGCAATCGAATTTTATGAAAATTGCGATGACTACGCTCAATTTGAAAAGGGCGAGTCAAATTATAAAAAGCTGATCGAGCGCGAGGACATTGAGTTACCCTTGCGCGATCAATTGGTCGAAATTCATGCCCTCAAAAAAATGGAGTTAACAAGATGAAAAACATAACCGCAGTTGGTTATTTAACTAACGATTGCGAGGTGAATAAAGTTGAAGGCAAACCCACCTCTGTAAGATTCTCTATAGCTGTCGATGATGGCTATGGGGAAAACAAAGGCACTATATTTTTTAGTTGCAGTTATTTTCGCACAGGCCTTGCTCAGTATCTTGTAAAAGGAAAGCTAGTGGCTGTTAGCGGAGACCTTAAGCGTAACGACTATGAGGGAAAAACCTACCTAAATATTTGGGCCAACGAGGTGACGCTGCTTGGCGGCAAATCTCAAGGCTCCATGAATGTGCAAGATGCTGCCAATGAAGTATCTGACAAAGAGAAGGCGCGTTATCCAGAGGGATCGAGCATTGAGGTTGATACCTCTAGGGACGCATCTTTGGAGGATCGTGAGGTCGACCCTAATAAATTTGACGATGAGATACCTTTTTGAGGAGGATGGTATGAAAGCAAATGGAGACTACACTGAGGAAAAATTTGAGCAGTATGACAAAGAGCACCCTTACATTTATGAGGGTTTTGTCCGCTACACCATGCAAGTAGCACAAAAACGCGAGTATTTTTCTGCGAAGGCTGTATTTCATCGGATGCGATGGGATACGGCTATTGGCGAGACCGATGCCGAATATAAATTGAACGACGGATGGATTAGCCATTACGCTCGTAAATTTATGAAGGAATACCCACAATATGATGGGTTTTTTGAGACCCGGGTAAGGCGCGTGAGTTATTTTAATAAGGATGATCTTTTTGACTAAAATACAAGTATATCTACGAGATGGGCAGTTGCTGCCCGTCTCACAATACGATGCGGAGCAACTGGCCGATGCCAAACAAGGACAAGCGTATAATTTACAAGCGACAGGCAAACGGTCCAACCCTCACCATAATCTGTATTGGTCAGCCTTACGCAATGCTTGCAGAGCGACGCAGAAATGGCCCACAGAGCAGCATTTGCATAATGAGTTGAAATGGGCTTGCGGATACGTGAAACTGCGCTGGAACAAGCTCACAGGCGCTCATATGCACATTATGGACAGCATTTCATTCGATGAAATGAGCCAACAGGAGTTTCATTTGTATTTTGAAGCTGCTATGAAAACATTAACCGAAGCTATAGGGTATGATCCTCTTGAGCAATCTGGCAAATAAACCACCGCTTGGTCTTAAAAATAAAACTGTTAAAAAAAACGCAAAATATCTTGACCAGGTGCGACAAAAACCTTGCTGCATTTGTGCGAAGTTTGGCGAGGTTCAAATGAGTCCAACAACCGCCCACCATCCTATTCACGACAGGTATGGCACAACAAAATCAAGCGACATTGAGGCCATACCCTTATGTGATGGACATCACCAAGCACTCTGGGACAAAACCAAAGCCGTTGCAATACACGATAATAAAAAGAAATGGCGAGAGCTATATGGACCTGATTGGTCCTATTCAGTCCAAGACACGCAAACGTAAAGCACTGGGCCGCGATCTGGGTGGCAATAAACTTTTTTTGCATCGATGCTCGTCACTTGCTTATCACAATAGTACACAACGCCCTCGATGCCATCTAAAGCCGCTTTAATAATATTATCGATGTCTGGTTTGGTTGTTGGTAAAATAGCACCATATTCAGCCTCAAGTCGTTTGACCTTTGACCAAGACTTCGGGATCTCCATAAATGCAACAAGCTCAACGTGACAAAACTTTTCTATTGGCTGCAATTTCATTTCATGCATTTTTTGCCAAGCTGCTGCGTGGATCCGCTTTTCATACTCCCTTGTTTTTTCCGGGGTGTACGTGTGACCGTTGCGAGTAAACCGGGGTCGCCCTTTACCTTGAGGCTGACCTGACACTTCAAATTCTACCTTAATTAAATTCAATTAACACCTGTTATGCTTGCGCTTTACGTTTTGTTGTGTTAGTGTTTACACATGTTCAAATTTAGGAAATTTAAGAAGGAAAATCAAATGAATATACGATCACCCGGTTATGAAGTTACAGACGAACAGTCTTATTGGGAACAAACTCAAGAAATTGAACACGTTGGCATAGAGAGCTACACCGACGTTATTGTTTACACAAAGTCAAAGCGTTGTTTTGTGCAGACATTTCACGTGAATGAGATCGATCATTTTGTGAAATTTCTGAAGGCAAGAAGAACAATTAACATCGGTAATATGGGAGGCAAAGGTCATCGTGGCTTGGATAGCTGTGAGGAGTGGCGTGAACTTCCTTATGATGAAATGAGAGGTGAGTTATGAACGTTAGCCAAGACATACACGTAGAGATCCGCCACGCGGGTGAATTTGAGATAGAAGTTAATGCAGAGGTGGACGGTGATCGTGTGCCAGAAAATATATGCTTGTTCTGGACAAACCCTTTGACAAAAAGATGGCGTCGCATAGCGGACAGAAACCCAAGAGTTGATGCTTATATTCGCAAACATTTTGATAAAGAAATTAATGAGGCAATTGTGACTGCACCAATTGACTTTGATGACTCCGCTTATGACGCGTGGAAAGAGGACTTTTAAATGCTATCAAAAAGCGATTTTCTAAATAACGCGTGGGCAAGACCCGCTCACGAAAAAATGGTAGATAAACCTGCCAAATACCAAAAGGCTGTGCGTCAAAATGCGTTTAGACGCTATCAGCAAGGCTTAGAGTCTGCGTCTTTTATGTTTGATTGCAGTGATTTAAAAAACGTTGTTGAGTGGCACAAAGATCAATATTCAGAAACTGTGGCTTTCACATATATGTTTTTAGATTGTGAGGACGAGGACTTAGCTATACCTTTATATATTGGTAAAACTAGGGAATTACGAACCAGAGTAAATGACCACAAAACCAAGGAGTGGTACAAATATGCTACGAATTTAGTGATCGAGGTTTATTATGATGATGAACAAGCGAGCATTCGTGAGGCATATTTAATTGATTGGTTGGCCCCGCTGTTTAATAAAGACGGTGGCGGTTTGGGCATGTCATTTCAAAAAGACTCTTTGCCAACATTAATTCCACAAAACAACAATGTTAACGAGTTACAATTTTTGAACCCTCTTGATTGCTATAACAAGTATAAAAGACTGGGTGCCGACACTAAAATGCATTTAAGCGAAAGTTTATTACAAATGTTTTCATGGCGTTATGCAGAACAAGGCCGAGGCATCGTAAGAAATGAATTGTCCAGAGATAAATACAAGGAGGGATTCTATGGATAAAGAGTGCGATTGTTATGGTTGCGTGACTATGCGTAAGCCTTGTATAAATGAAATATATAAAATGAACCTAAAAACATATTTTAGGAGTAAAAAGATGGAAATAAAACCTGAGGACAGGGATACTCGAGACAGTATAAAAAGACAAATAGACAGGCTAGAGCCTGTTGCCTTGTTGCCCGACGCGCCGACTTCAGTAAAACAAGAATATCGAGATCAAATAGAAGCCATGCGCGTGTTGGTAAAAAAACTTAGAGATGAGGGAGTTGAAATATGAAGCCTTGGGAGCAATTACGTAAAAAACACGCAGAGGAGGTAAGGGATCTTTTTGAGATGTTCAGCCACCTTACAATTGTTGAAGCATCAAGAGCGATGGGCATCGACACAAATTCATTACGGACACACGCTTTTAGGTTTGGAGTTGCCTTTGCCAAGATGCATGGTGGCACAACGTCTATAGAAACTGATGAAACAAAGGTTAACAATCAAAGGATTAGTTTGCCAAAAGTACCTTGGGATATTGGTGGGGACGAAGCTCCGAAACGACACTAAGCTCCTGTCCGCGAAACAGGTAGACTTACAAGTGGCGCTCTCGCCCCCGGACTACAGTATAAAAAAAACGAGCAGAGAACACAATGGAATATTACACACTTATGAGTATTTTTTATGAGGTTGCAAACCACGAATTACAATTCAGTGTTTGGCTTCTTTCAGAGGAAGATTGTTGGAATATATTGATGCAAAAAAACAGCATATACGATCAAGTAAATGGCACATCAGGATTTTGCGACGTCAGCGAAGTGCCCTCTAAATCAATACGTCCCGAAATTCGACCAAAATAAAATAAAAAAAATTTGCACCGACCCCGCAAATTCGAAGCGACTCATGGTATATATAATGTATAACCTTAAATTATTTGGAGAGAAAAATGAGAAATCACTTATATGAATCAAGCCCGGAACAAAAAATTATCCCAAGATGCAGAATAGACTATTCGCTTGAAAACACAGTAAATAAAGCGTTTCGCCAATCTTGGAACATGTGGGTATCAGTTGAACAAGATCACGATATTGTAAAACCCTTCAGACGTTTCACTGGTGGCAAAGTTAATAGGGACGATGCCACATTGCTAAAAGAGTTTTTCAACGATTATGCTGACGGGCTGATCAAACATAAAAAACAAGCTATGGCATTTGTGGAAGAGCATTTTACCCACGACTTTGACAAAAACCACTTAATAGCTGATCCCAAAGCCTTTAACACAATGTTGCAAGAAGCCATTGATCAGATTGAAGTTGATCGAGAGATCATTAACAAAATATTGTCTTTACACTAGAAGTGTAAAACTGTACTATTTTGTTGCATGTAGATTTTTGACAAAAGGGGTGTGTGTTTTATCATGCGCCCCTTTACTTATTTTATAAGCTCAAAATGAGGACCGTCGATGAATGGTCTGCGTCCTTGTGATCGTCGGAGATCCACATACTCAATCATAGCCTCCTCCATAGTGCCATCAAAATCCACTATGTTGCCTACCGACCAAGCTGCGCCCCACTTGATTGCGCAACCTACTTCCTTGGCAGAACTAGCCATTGCATCCGCAATTTCATCATACACATTTATTTCCCAAACAACCTCTGATCCATCGTACGCCACTAAATCAACTGCATGAGAAAACCCTGAGTCTTGAATCAAATGTTTTGATTTCATCGTTTGGCTGCGGCCCATATCAAACAAACGCTTCTGCTCTTCCGGGGTTCGGACTCCATACGTGACTCCAAAATCCACGGTTGTGCGTTCTATGGCTTTTTGCACAGTGCTAACCATATCCGGGTGTACGCCTTCAAGTTTGCCCAAGGACCGGGCTGATAATTTAAAAGCCATTATTTTCTCCTAATAAATTGTTTGTACCCTTTCACACCGAAAGAGGCACTTATTGCAATTCCCAAACTGTAAAAATACCAGTCCGGGGCTTTATCAAGCTGCTCAAAACCTCGCTGCACCCAACCATCTGCCGCCGGAATCCAACATAAAATTAATGGCAAACT
>MDTE01111868.1_pt1 | contig 14654 bp, 12 predicted proteins | sample 811231 | NCBI WGS metagenome assembly MDTE01 (sample SAMN05326651, study PRJNA326480) | marine metagenome | isolation source: seawater | place: Indian Ocean: Red Sea | collected 2010 | reverse complement strand
GTATTTTTCTCACCAAAATTTTATTTTAATATATTAAAAAAACAAAATTTAAAGTTAGCCTATTTCACATCAATTTTAAGTATTCTAAGACCCAAAAAAGTTATTACTCATATAGATAACAATCCGATTTTTTATGAACTTTCACTAATACTTAGAGATAGCAAATTCTTTTCAATCCAAAATGGAAATCATTTTTTTTGTAGTGATAAAATTAAAGGTAAAATAGATAGGTATAGCAATTGTTACTATAATTTACCAAATAAAAATTACCCTATTACTTATTTGTCAATTAGTAATTTTGAACAAAAAAATATCAATAATAGATGTAACTTTAGATTTAAAGAAATAATTCCCGTTGGTTCTTTAGCATGCGCTTGTAGATATTATTCTAAAAAAAATATATCTTTACCTCTTAAGCCAGAATTTGATATTGGAATTATAGGAACTGGGGTTTTTAAAAAAGGAATTTTAGGAATTGATGATAATTTATTTTTTTCATACGTAAGAGAGATCTTAAATATTCAAAGTAATCTTAAAATCTGCTACATATCAAAATTCGAACGAAAAAGCAAAAACTCTGATATGGAAAAAGCTTATCTAAATAAATTTTTTCATGGTAAGTTAATTTATTTGTATAGCAATTCGAAGATTGATAATTTAGAGCTTGCTAGTAACTGCAATATTTTAATTAGTACTGTATCCACTCTTTTAAGGGAAGCATTTTCTATAGGTACTAAGATTATAAGTTTAAATACTTTGCCATTTTCTCATTCCATGGTTTATGAAAAAATAAGTTTTAAAAGTTTTCCAGATTTTAATGAATTTAGAAAGGAAATAAACCATCTCCTTCAGATAAGTAGAAAAGAATATTTTGATAATTTTGATTTTAAAGAAATAGAATATAATTCATTAAATGGTAAAACTGCAATCGAAAATATTGCATATATTTTAAGTAAAAATAAATAAAAAATTTTATTTTATCGCTAAAAAACCTTTAAATAATCCATATTGAAAAATTGGTTGAATATCTTGGAAACCTGCTCGATTTAGAAGGTCTAAATTACCCTTTGTAGAAAAGGGCTTTAATATACTTCTCAATGATAATTTTTTTGTTTTTATTTCTTGCAATGAATAACCATTAAGAATTTTATAGTCTTCATAATTTTGATCAAGAAGGTCGTGAAATCTAGCATCATTTCCATTTACTTTTTCAAAGAAGAAAAAACCACCCCCCCAAGCTAATGATTCATAAATATTATTTAAAATATTTTGTCTTATTGAAGGTGCAGTAAATTGAATAGTAAACATTGAAATAATAATATCTGTATTCTCGGGCAGATCAAATCTTAGAATATCTTTGCATATGAAATTATATTCATGAGATTTATTATAACTCACATTTTTTTTTGCATGTTCAACCATATCTGAAACCTCGTCTATTAAATAAAAATTAATTCCTTTTATATGATTTTGTCTATCGCTAATTGATGAAACTAAATTACCTGTTGAACAACCAATATCAACCACTAATGAATTTGGCTTGATAAAAAAATCAGTCAAAGAAATAACTAATTTATGAGCATGGTCATAAAGCGGAACGCTTTTATTAATATGCTTTTCAAATTCGTTAGAAATACCTTCAAAGCTCCAAGAAGATCTTTTTACATTTATATTTTCCCCTGCATCTGAAGAATTATTTTTATAAACTTCATCCATAATAAAATTTGAAATTTTTCTTTCCTATAAATTCTACATTATAAGCAAAACGTATTTAAATTTATTTTAGGTAATAATTAAATTGGGGTCTTAAGAATATTGACCTTGCTTGAAAATAATTACAAAATCAGTTTATCGTGGTAAATCAATTATTAATATAGGATTCCTAGATTTAGCGAAATGTTTAATATTTGAAAAAATTATTTACTCAAAATTAATTTTTTTGGCTTATTTTAATTTAACAAAAATATCAAGAAAAATTATTTAAAAAAGACCTAGTGCTTAAGTAATTAAATAAAAACTTACTTTCTTCATTAGATCTTTTTTTATTTTGAAAAAGGTTTTTTATTTGATCTGATTTTATTATTTCATCAATTTTTGAAGGTTGAGTGAGCATAGAAATTATTTTTGGGTCATTGAAATCAACATAATCATCTATGGGGACATTAAATCCTACTTTTCTGGGATTTTTTAATATTCTTCTCGGCACTATATCTTTTAGACTATCTCTAAGAACCGCTTTTGTTAATGATTTATTAATTAAATATTTTGTTGGCAACTGCAAACTCCAATTATGAAGTTTAGAATCCAAAAATGGTGATCTATTTTCTATAGAAAAATACATCGAATTCAAATCATCTTCATGAAGAATAACGGGAACTGTCTCTTGATGCAGTTCATTAGCCATTCTATTTCTTAGAAGAAATGGAGTATATATTTTTTCTTCGAATTCTTCTTTGAATGGGAAAGTTAAATATTTTCCATAACTTTCTGTATCAAGATAAATATGTGATCTTGATATTGGATTCTTAATAAAATAATCAAAATTTTTTAAAAATGGATTTCTTACATAAGCTTTTATACTATTTTCCCAGTTTGATATTGATTCATTAAAAAAATTTTTATTTCCATACTTCATTTCAGCAATATATGCTAGATGATGATCATAATATCCACTAAAAAGTTCATCGGCTCCTGTACCACTAACTGATACCTTATATCCTTTTTGAGCAATAGACTGCATTAGTAACCAATGGGCGTAATAAGAAATTGTAGAGACTGGAGAGTCATGATAATTGACAATATTATTTAAATTTTCAAAAAAATTATTTTTCTCAACTGGAATAGAAGTGTGTCTCAATTTCTGACTTTTAACTGAATAATTAACCATATCTTTTTCTTCATATCTTTCATCATGATTCATAATTGTGAATCCATGTACCTCATAACCAAAGATTTTTTTTGCTATTCCAATTAGTCCATTTGAATCAATGCCTCCTGACAAACAGAACGCTATTGGAACATCTGATCTTAATCTCAGTTCCATTGATTTAAAAAGGCGCATTCTGGTACCCTCTACAGCTTCTTCATAAGACATATCAATATTTTGGGAAATAGACTTTTGAGTAACCCAAGGGAAAATAACTTTATTTTTAAAGGGATTAATTTCTATGCAATTTCCAGGTTTTAATTCTTCAAGCCCTTCAAAAAAAGTATGATTTTTTTTATAAAGAGATTTATATCCATTCACCAGAAACCGTCTTAAATGCTCAATATTTGGAGAAAGTTGAAAACCTAATAAAGCAAAAATAGCTTTTGGTTCTGAACCAAAATATATAGATCCATCATTATTTTGAAAATAATACAGAGGCTTTTCTCCAAATCTATCTCTGGCAAGAAAAAGTTTATTTTTATAAAAATCAAAAAATGCCAAAGCAAACATCCCTTCGCATTCGTTAATTCCTAGCAATCCTTTTTTATATATATGTTTCAAAAGGACTTCCGTATCACTTTTTGTTTCAAAACTAAAATCTTTATTAAGTTCTTTTTGTAATTCAAGATAGTTATATATTTCACCATTAAATATCAAATTTATATTTTTGTATCTCATTGGTTGATCAGATCTTTTGTCGAGATCCAATATAGAAAGTCTTGTATGAATAAGCGTTATATAAAATCCTTTATCTGATTTATGTATTGAACAACCTGAGCTATCAGGACCTCTTTTTTTAAGTTGCTTTTTTGTATTATTTAATTTCTCTTCATCAATAGGGAATCTTGTTATTGCTCCAGCAATGCCACACATTTTATTATAAAAACTTATTTTTACTATAAGTTAATAATAAATTAAAATATCCATTGTTCACAAAAATTTTTACTAAAAATTTTTTCTTAGGTTGATAATAAACTTTGAACTATAGTATAGAGTTATTATAAATATTGTTTTTTCTAATGAATATAAACATACCTTTTGGAAAACCAAATATATCCGAAAAGGAGATCGAAGGAATGATAAAAGTTATGGAATCTGGGATTCTAGTCCATGGTCAAAAAACTAAAGAATTTGAAGATGAATTTGCAAAAAGAATTGGGACAAATAATGCGATCTCTGTTTCTAGTTGTACAGCAGGCCTTCATTTAAGCCTTTTTGTTAATAATATTGGTCCAGGAGACAGAGTAGCTGTACCTGCAATGACGCATGTTTCAACTGCTCATGTAATTGAATTACAAGGAGCCATACCTGTTTTTATAGATGTCAAAAAAGATACAGGCAATATGGATACAGATATTTTGCATAAGGAATCAAAAAATGGTTCATTGAAAGCAATAATGCCAGTTCATTATTTAGGATTAGCTTGCGAGATGGATACAATAATGAATATAGCGGATGAATCAAATGCCCTTGTAATAGAAGATTGTGCATTATCTTTAGACGGTAAATATGGCAACAAAAAAACAGGTTCAATTGGCGATTGTGGTTGTTTTTCTTTTTATCCTGTTAAGCACATGACTACAATTGAAGGTGGTATGGTGACAACTAATAATGACGAACTAGCAAAAATAATAAGGAAATCAAGAGCATTTGGATACAATAAGGAAATGGGAGATAGGACTAGACCAGGTATTTATGATGTTGATAAATTGGGTTTTAATTACAGGATGAATGAAGTTGAAGCAGTAGTTGGCTTAAATCAAATTAATAAATTAGATGATTCTTTAATTAAGAGAAAAAGAAATTATGAAATCATCAAATCTTATATAATTAAAAATAATTTACTTTTTATTTTTCCAGATAAATCACTCAAATCAATTTCTTCATATTACTGTATGAATATTATTTACATGGATGTCAATAAAAATATCAGAAATGAATTACAAGACTATCTAAAAAGTTTAAATATAGGAACATCTATTCATTATCCATCTGCTGTACCTTTTTTTACTTATTATAGAAATAAATATAACTTCAAATCTAACGAATTTCCAGTTGCGCAAATGATTGGAGAGAGAACCTTATCAATCCCATTAGCACCACATGTAAGTGAAAAAGAAGCTCATAAAATAGGAAAGGCACTTATTGAATTTATTAATGCTTTATAAATAATGAATAAAGAGAAATCATTTATTGAGAATTTAGATAATCTTACTGATCCAGAAATTTTATTTCATAATAATAACAAAAGCGAAAAGTATAGAGAAGACTATACTGAATTAATTAGAGCGCTTACAGTTTATCTATTTTCTAGCTTATCAGAAAGATATTCTTATATTCCAAAAAATGAAAGATATCATTTGTTATTACCAGTACTCGGATTCATTTCAGGAGAGTGGTCTACCTATATAGTCAATGTCTTTTTTCATATTAATGAAACATCACCTATAGATAATTTTTCTGAAGAAGAGAAAATAAATTTAATCAAGGATATCATATTCAATGCAAATCCTTTTTTTACATATATGGAGAACTCGCGAGGCCTCTATTATGATAGGTCTATAAGGCAATTAATAACAATAATATTAGATAATGACCAAACAATAAATAAATTTATAAATGAATTATTAAATAAAAAAATTGAATATCAAACCAAAACAAAATTTCCAAATAAAAAAGAATTTTTTAATTTTAAAAAAATAACAATAAAATTCCTTAGAAACATCAAAGATAACTATAGAATTAATGGATATAGCTTTTGGCAAGTACTAAAAATTCTATTCTTAACTTTTAATAATAATGTTTCCCAAATATACGAGGATTCCAGAAATCACACAAACAAATTTATTCAAAATAGCCTAGAACTTGATAATAAAATTATTTCGAAATATTTCTCCTTGCAACAACAAGAATTATTATCAAATATGGTGGCTTTCTATTTACCTGTTTGTATAAATCCTGAAAATTTGAAAAAATGGATTACAAAAAAAAAGAACTTTTTAAATCATCCAATAAAATTTTGTGGTCCCTATGTAAGAGAAATAAAAACTATAAAAAGTATGTTTTTACAAAGGTTAAATAAGAAATTGATTATTGGTAGTCAGCATGGCTCTAACTATGGTTATTCTTTCAATAATATAAAACATGCCTTTGCTGAATTTTTATTAGATGGTTTTATTTCTGCTGGTTTTACATCAGAGCAAACATCAAAGTGGACAAAACCCTATCTAGGATTCTTTCCAATTTCTCCTTTATTTGCAAAACTCACAATAAACGAAACAAAAGAAAAGAAAATTGGAAATGAATTAACTTGCCTTTATATTGAATCTTTATTTGATCTTAGAAAAGGCTTATCAATTGATCGGGCGAGCTACTCTCCCACTTTAATAAAAGTAAATTCATTCAATTTAATAAAATCCTTTTTAGATCAGATAAAAGAGAAAGATTTTGAAAGGTTATTTATAAAACCATGGATTTTTGAAGAAAAAATATCGCCACTAAAGGATAGTAGATTGATGAGTTTAACCAATGTTGAAATTGTTAAATATAAACTATCGAATTTTATGAAAAAATTTGATGGCTTAATAATTTTGGATGATTTATCAACTCCTATGCTTGAAGCGATCGTACTAAATAAACCAATTTTAATAATTATTTCGAGGCTTGATAGACATACAATTTTGGCAGATAAATTTTTTACAAAAATGAAGAAACATAAATATATAGTTAATTCAATAGAAGACGCAAAAGAATCGATAAAAAGATTTCAAGAAGATGCTCAAAGTTATAGAAAAGATCAAATGGAGATTTGTAAAGAATTTAGGAAAATATATTGCAATCCTGAATATTTTTCTGCCAGATCCTTTGCTTTACAAATAAATAAAATTTTAAATTTAAAAAAAATACACAACTTTTAAAGTTAATTAATTTTTATAAAATAAAATTTTATTAGATAATTTAAGAAAGCTATTTAAGACAATTTTTTTAATTAAAAATTTAATAAGTACTCTTTAATTTCATAAATCGAATAAATTAACCCCCCATATGTAATTAATTCATTTGATCCATAACCATTCATATAATGAAGATATTTACATTTACTATTTTTTGCGCACAACATATCACTTCTCATATCTCCAATAAAAAGTGTATTTTTTGTTTGAGTATTCAAAACTCTATTTGTATACAAAATGGGATCAGCAAAAGGTTTACCTCTTTGAGTTAATTCGGGCGTAACAACTAAATTTATATTGAGATTAAAAAACTCTACGAGTTCAATAGTTCTTATCTTATCTTTAGAAGTAACTATACTAGTGAGAATTTTTCTTGAGTTTAGCCATTTAAGAATTTCATAAGTATAAGGATTTAATTTAATTAACTTTTTATTTTCACTTGTTTTTATAAAATAATGATTTGAAATGCTCGTAAATAATTCTGGATTTATTTTCAATTTCATCAAAATATTTTTAAAAGGTAAACCAATATATTTTTGATATTCAGTAAAGGAATTTTTTATATTAAATTCATACTGAACTGATTTCCAAGCAACTTCCATGGCAGGCTTAGAGTCTATAAGTACTCCATCAAAATCAAAAGAAACAGAATTAATATTATTCAAGGTGAGTACTAACTCGAATAAATAACATCTAATGCATCAACTAAGTCTTGAGGAGTATCAACCGAAATAGTTTTTTGATCAATAATACATCCTTTTATCTTATTTCCATTCTCAAGCCACCTTAATAATTCCACTTTTTCAGATTGTTCTAAATCTCCTTGGGCTAATGTTGCAAACTCTTTTAGAGTTTCTTTTGTCATTCCATATAATCCCAGTTGCTTAATATAAGACAAAATTTCTTTACCCTCAGGCAAATTTAAAAGAGGCTTTCTGGAGAAATACTGAATTGTCAAATCTTTTTTAATAAGCGCACATTTAACTATATTCGGATCAAACGCTTGTTCTGAATTAATGTAACTAATCCCACTAACTATTTCTTTACTATTAGTTGATAAATTCTCTAATCTATTAATAAATAATTTTATTGATTCGGAATTTATTAAAGGCTCATCACCTTGAAGATTTATTACATAATCAGTCTCTATGTTATTAACTGCATATGAGATACGATCTGTACCAGTATTAAATTCTGGGGTTAATATTGAAGCCACATTATATAGCTCGCAAACTGATACTATCTCCTTTGAATCAGTACAAACATAAACATCTAGTCCTGTTTTAAGAGCATTTCTGGCACAATAAACAATCATTGGAATGCCATTTATTGGAGCTAAAGGTTTTCCTGGAAACCTAGTGCTTTGCATTCTTGCTGGAATAAAAATGGTCGTTTTAGATTTCATATTCGAATGAACTACATTTTTAGGTATTTATTATAACTATGATTTTATTTTCATAAAATTTATAGCTAATCAAATAATAATAAATAGAAAATAGAAATAAAATAATTGGGGAAAATATTAAATATTTTCGATTAAAATTTAAGATCGTTTTTTCGGAATTATTCTCCCCCAGCAATCGTAACATTTGAAAGAGTCTGGAAAGTATTTTGCTCAGAACATAATTGATAACAACATAAAGCAATTTCAACTGGTTGGGCTAGTCTCCCAACTGGAATTAATTGAACTCTCTGCAAAATTGATTCATTTTTTTTCTTTTTAAGAATATTAGTATCAGTTACTCCGCAAATAATATTGTTAATAAATATGTTGTAGTGAGCAACTTTTTTGAAATCTTTCGGGAAAAATTCAAGTAATTTTTTACTAGTCGTATAATTAAATCTTCCATCACCTCCTCCAAATTTAGATCCTATAGATGACAAAGATAAGAAACGCCCATATCGTCTTTCTTTCATATAAGTTAAACATTCAGATATAACTAACCAATAAGCGAACAAATTAGTGTTAAAAGTTTTATGAATACATTCAAGACTATTTTCTTCTAAGGATTTGGCATCAATATATCCAGGTAGATAGACAATATGATAAGGCTTTAATTCTTGACAAAATTTTTGTAATTTTTGTATACCTTCATGACTACTCAAATCACACTGAATAACATTTTTACATTTGTTTCTTATTTCATTGCTAAGAGGTTCTTTATTATAGGTTCCAAAACAAATATATTTTTTCTCACTATAAATATTAAGTATTGCAGATCCTATGGTTGAATTAACTCCAACTATTAATATTGTCTTTATACAGTCCATAATTCTTTCCATTGATTAGCTTGATCAAGTCCCATAAAAGTCCCAGGAACATCGCATTTCTTACATGCCTCAGAGACATCTCTTCTGGATTTAAGTAACATTTCCCTTACTTCATTAGCTCTATCTGATAGCCAAATATCCTCAATAATATGAGAAGTTTCAATATTTCCTAGTAATTCACCTTTGCCCCAATCATGAGGACAAATTAAATAATCACCATTATAGTCAACAAAAATATTGTAAAAAGGATAGTAACAAGGTTTTTTAAGTGGTTCTTTTAATGTTGGTATTGAAAATATTGCGTTTTCCATCATTCCAGCTCTGTTAGAAAGATTAATACCAAAATCACTTAAAGCTTTATCTCCATCTTTAGATTTATCAAAATATCTTGGTCTAAGAGAGTAAGCTGATTTATCAATCCCAGAATCTTCTAATAATTTACCAACCTCTTTAAGTCTTATTTCATCATCATAGATGCTACATCTTATAGAAGACAAGCCACTTTTAAACAAACTTTTTATCCTTTTTTGATCAAGTAGATCAGTATTAGTATTTATTTCAATTACAGAATTTTTATGTTTTTCTCTAATAATGCTTATAAGTTCTTCAAGATTTTTTGTAAGGAGAGGTTCAGAAAATCCTGAGAAAAGGAAATAGAATTCCTTTTCATAAGAAGATAGTTCTTCAGATACTTTCTCCATATTATTCAAGCTTATATGACTATTTACATGATCATAATCTGGAGCAGATCTTGGGCAAAAAGCACATTTCCTATTACATAAACCTGATGTACTAAATTCAATAATGGATGGTAAAAAATCAGATTTTTTCTTACTCTCACTTGATTGATTTCTTATGATGTTACTTTTTCTTGCTACATTTGGGTCTATATTATGATTTTTCACCTAAACCCTCTTAAGATTCATTAAATATAATTAAAAGTCTGAATTCTTTTTTATGTGTCGTATTATTTTTTAATATTTAATTTCTGAAAAGACAGGGAAATCAAATTTATCTCTACCATTTAAGCCTTCTAATTCAATCACTACACTTAGTCCTAAAACATTCTTATTTTTTTCTTGAAGAATTTTATTTACACTTTGCACTGTCCCACCAGTAGCTAACAAATCATCAATAATTACAAAATCATCTTGTTCTTTAATTGATTCATCCTGTATTGAAAGTGAATTTCGACCGTACTCAAGTTCATAACTATTTGTGGTTAATTGGCCAGGTAATTTCCCAGGTTTTCTTGCTAGAATTAGTGGTTTTGAAAGATATAAAGAAATAGCAGATCCAAATAAAAAACCTCTAGCATCGATAGCGACAATCGCTTGAGAATGCTTAAAGATCTCCTTATTAGACATTCTTTCGATTAACTGTTTGAAAATAGTTGGATTTTGAAATACTGGAAGTATATCCCTAAATAAAATGCCTTTCTTTGGAAAGTCAGGATAAGTCTTTATAGTATTTTTGAGTTCTTCTTTAAACATTATGTAAAATGGCCAAAGTGTTAGTAAATTAATTGAAAGTTCCTTCTAAGAAAACTTTGCATATTGGTGTTCTTGGAGCAATGCCAGAAGAAGTGGGTAATTTAGTAAGTTGCCTTAATAATATAGAAAAAATTGAACATGGAGATTTAAAGATTTTTTCAGGTGAAATAAATATTGATAAAAATGAAACTCACAAAGTCTACTTATCAATTTCATGGAGTGGTTGGGGTAAAGTAAGTTCAGCAAGAGCTGCAACTCGATTAATTGGGCATAAATATGAAGATCTACCACTAGATCTCTTATTATTTACAGGAGTTGCAGGAAGTGTGTGCGAAAAAGTTAAACAATGGGATATAGTTTTGGCAAATAATCTTATTCAATATGATCTTGATGCAAGCCCACTATTTCAAAGATTCATTATCCCTGTCTTAAACAAAGATAAATTAACTCCTAACAAATATTGGTATGATTGGATATTCGAAACAATAAAAGCTAACTTAAATAATAAAAATTTAGATCGTTTTAAAAAGTTGCATTCAGGTCAAATAGGTACAGGTGATAAATTTATTTCAAATAAAAATGAAGTTTTGGGATTAAAAAAACTACTCCCTAAGCTTAAAGCTGTAGAGATGGAAGGTTGTTCTGTTGCGCAAGTAGCACAACAAGAAGGAGTTCCTTGGGTTATCTTAAGAGTTATTTCTGATTCAGCAAATGAAACTGCCCCACAAGATTTTAATGATTTTCTAAAAATTTATAATAAAATTTCACCACTATTAGTAAAAATAATTGTAGACAATTGTTTAAAATCTCCAAAATTTATAACTTAGTAATAAATATTTAAATTTCAAAATTTATTTAGAAAAATTATTTCTTTCTTTCGAAAGCTTTCAGTACTAAATGAAAAAATTTTTATTTTCCGAATTGATATTAACAAATTCTGAAATATGAAAATTTATTGTATGTGTAAAATTTCAAAGGAGGATTTTAATTACTAAAATCAAAAAAAAACTATAAAGAACAAAATTTGATACTTATATGAGTCTATAATTATCTAAAAATTAAATAATGAAACTATCAAGTGAAAAAATCTTATATCTAAAGAAGTTTTTAAATTCAGTAAAGTCTAAGTCAACTAATTTAGATTTTTATTCTGACTATTGGAAATATTTTGCCAGTGAAATGCGTGTAGATTTTAAAGATGATAACGAAGTAATTGTTTATGGAGGATCAAAAGGAGCAAGTATATATTTTAATAAAATCATATTATTGAGAAATCTTTTTTATCTCAATTCATTTAAAAAAAGTTCAAGTTTTCTATTAAAGTATCTCAAAAATAAATTATTACAATTTAAAAATGCTAGGAAAATTAAAAAATTAAATTGGGCAGAAGGTTTTGACAGAGTGATGAGAAATGATCAATTAACAGAACATATCTTATCTGAGCATTATGTAAATCATCTTGAATTAAGAGCTAAATATAAAAATATTTATGGAACCTCAAAAGAGGTTATTAAAGATTATAAAAAATGGGGTTCAATGAAAATCACAGAAAAAATGTTTATGCATTATTACAATTTCAATTTATTGTATCCTTATTTATCAAGACAAGATAAAGATTTTCAATCTACTTTCATGGATATTGGAGGAGGAAATGGTCTTTTAGCTAGTATCCTCTGCTCAAAACATAAACCCAAAAATATGATAATTGTTGATTTACCTCAAACTTTAATAAATTCTTATTGTTACCTTGGAAATTGTTTTACTGAAAATAATATTTATTTACCAAATGAATTTAATTCTAAAGAAGATTTGCAAAAAATAATGAACAAAGATAGTAGCCTTGGAACCAGCTTCTATTTATTATCGCCAGATCAAATTTCATTCATACCTAGTAATAGTGTAGATTTATCAATTAATTCAACTTCTTTTCAAGAAATGAATTTTGAACAAATTCAAGATTACTTTGATCTGATTGAAAGGGTTTCTAAAAATAAAAGTTTATTTTATTGTGTAAATAGAGTACAAAAATCACCACATGGAGAAGAAAGTTCTAGATATAAAGGAAAGCCAAATATTTTTTATGAATATCCATGGGCAAAAAAGAACAAATTATTAATTAATGAGATTTCAAGATTGTATGGCGTATGTCAATATGAACCTGTAGCTATTAGGCTTCAAGAGATATCAAAATAACTAAAAAATTAAGTTGTTAGTTTATCAAATGGAGATAAATTGCACCATAAATTAATAAAAAGATAAATATTAAAATTAAAAAATACTTAATTAAGAAATAAGCAAAATAGTAATAAAATAAAATGAAGATATTAATCTATTAATAAGTTAACCTATAATATTGACCACAAAAAGTTTTTAAATAATAACCAGTTATTAATAAGGTTTAATTTTATTAATTTAATGGCTAAATTGAATAGAAATTATTTTGCTTCATTATGAGCTATCTAAATACATTCTTACTATTACTTTTAGTAATAGCGAATTATTCAAATTTATACCTAACACATATGAGGAGAAAAAGATAAACTTCAATTTATTAATTTAAAAGTTTAAGTTAATTTTTTCTGAAATATTTTTATGAAGCTCAACAATATCTTTTCCATTTTTTTTAAATTTATAAATCCTTTATACTTGGAAATAACAATTTTTGAAATTTTAATAATGTAATTATAAAAACAAATTTTGGCAATTTTTTATTTCGAATTTCAAAATAATCCTAAATACAAGTCGTTCGCATTTTCCCGTTGGTGCGCCACGATGAATACTTTTGTCGTCAAAAATTATTAAATCAGATGGTGCCCCTGGAAGATCATAATTTTTAGTGTCGTCATTTTTTCTTGAGCAATTTTTTGTTTTTTTTAAATAATTAATCAATTCATTTTTGATTTTAAAATTATCAATATTTTTATTTTCTAAGACATAATTTACTGAGGAACACATCTCTTCAAGATAGTGGTTTTTAAAATAAGGTATTGATTTTGTAAGAACTAAATGGTCAATATAGTGAGATATATTACTAGTCTTAGGAATTATTGCTAATGATTTTTCTGTACTTATAACATCTCTATCTTTTAATTTCGGATCAAGAAAGAAGAAAAATTTTATTGCCTTTGTATGAAATTTTTTGTCATATTTAAATTTTTTTTGGTTTGATAATCTTTCTTTACTGATATGCCCGTCTCTATGCCAGGAAATAATTTGCTTATTGGAAGGTAAACTTCTATATGCGTCAATATTTATTGATTTTAATTTGCCTTGTAAACTTTTTTTAAGAACAGCTATCATTTTAAAAATATTCAATTCCCTCCTTAATTTCATCAAAATAATATATATAAGTATGTAATAATTAATTTGGGAACAAAATTTAATTATAATAGTTTCTATTTTTTTGAAAAAACTACTTTTTTCAAATGATTTTTTTTTTAAAATAGTCCTAAAAGCAGTATATATACTTTCACTTTTTGAAGTTAATATCTCTTCTTTTTTTATGTAATCATTACTTATTTTGGAAAGATAATTTACTGTTCTTGAAGAAATTGAATTTACGTGATAACCATTTTCAACTATATCTTTTATTATTTGATCACAATTATTCACGAGAATAGACTAAGAGTTTCATATTATATTACAACAAAGTAAGAAGATTAATATTTTATTTTAGATTTAATTTTATTAGAATTTTTATAAAATAAAATATTTTTTCTCTCCAAAAAAATATCAACTATAAAATTTGATTTTTATAAAGTCGCGCAATATTTTTAATTTAGAACTGCAAAAGTAGAAAACAAATTTGCAAACTATTGATTTATTTATAATTTTAGGATTGATTTATGAAACTTTATAAACTATTTTAAAATAATGCCATTTACAAGAAACATTTAGATTGGTTAATATAATTATTACTAACAAATTGGGGCCATAGCTCAGCTGGTAGAGCACCTGCATGGCATGCAGGGGGTCAGCGGTTCGAGTCCGCTTGGCTCCATAAGAATT
>MDTE01153788.1_pt1 | contig 14655 bp, 13 predicted proteins | sample 811231 | NCBI WGS metagenome assembly MDTE01 (sample SAMN05326651, study PRJNA326480) | marine metagenome | isolation source: seawater | place: Indian Ocean: Red Sea | collected 2010 | reverse complement strand
GACGATAGTTCCGTCTTTTGTTACTGAATTAGAATCTTTTACCTTCCAGTTACCATTCAGTAGGTTAGCCTGTGTGTCTAATGGGTCTGTTGGCGTGGGCGTAGGACCTCCACCACCATCTCCGTCATCTCCACAAGAAAACAAGAACAAGCTAAAAACTAAGGATATTATAGTTAGGTTAATATGTTGTTTTTTCATCCTAATAGTACAATTAATAATTATTAATAGAACTAAAATAAAAAAAAAAATCTTTATTCGAGAGATAATTATAAGAAATACATTTTCTATTAATTATGATTTTTAACATCTAATAATTTAATAGAAAACTTATTTTTTTTTCAATCCTCTTTACTGGCATAAAATTATCTTCAAGTTCTTTCCTAAAAGGCACTGGTGTATCAAGCCCTCCAACCCTCATTACCGGACCATCAAGATAGCTAAAACAGTGCTCTGTTATCCAGGCAGAAATTTCTGCTCCAATGCCCCCTGTAATGCTATCCTCATGAATGATAATTACTTTACTTGTTTTTTCTACAGAATTTTTAACTGTTTCCTTGTCCCAAGGTTGTAGTGTTCTAAGGTCTACGATGTCCGCCGAGTATTTTGAAAGTTTTTTCATCGCATCTTTAGACCAATAAACACCCATACCATACGTGACAATAGTCAAGTCAGTGCCTTCTTCTACTAATTTTGCTTTGCCTACCTGTGTTGTGTAATAGTCATCGAATACCATCTCTTTATGAGATCTGTAAAGAGCTTTATGCTCAAAGAAAAGGTATGGGTTTGGATCTTCAATAGCAGCATTTAATAACCCTTTTGCATCAGCCGAGCATGAGGGGTATACAATTTTAAGTCCCGGGGTATGAAAGAACCATGCTTCGTTCGACTGTGAGTGGAACGGTCCGGCAGAGACTCCCCCACCAGTTGGCATCCTTACCACAACATCAGCATTTTGTGCCCATCTGTAATGAATCTTAGCTAGATTATTTATTATCTGATTAAAACCACATGTCACAAAATCTGCAAACTGCATCTCGACAACTGACTTGACACCTTCAATAGATAATCCAAGTGCAGTACCAATAATTGCAGACTCACATAGAGGAGTGTTCCTGACTCTTTCTCTACCAAACTCATCAATAAACCCTTCTGTAACCTTAAATACTCCTCCGTAATCTGAAATATCTTGACCCATTATCACCATGTCTTTATACTTATTCATGCTCTGTTTTAATCCATCAGATATAGCATCAACAAATCTCATCTCAGAAATAGATTTATCTCTTGGAAAAATAATTTTTTGTTCGAAAGGATAAAAAACATCTGAAATTTCTCTTTCTTGATCTACTATAAAATCTTTTCCATCAAAGGATTCTTTCACAGCATCATTTATCTCTTTTTTTATTTTTTCTCTTATACCAGACACCTCATCTTTTGAATAAATTTTGTTTTCTATTAGATACTCTTCGAATTTTATTACGGGGTCCTTAGAAGCCCAGTATTCCATAACTTCTTTGGGAACATATTTCGTCCCTGATGCTTCCTCGTGTCCACGCATTCTAAAAGTGAAACACTCTACCAGAATAGGTCTGGGATTATTTCTTATTTCTTCTATCTTATTTTTTACAGTCTCATATACTTCAAGAATATTATTGCCATCTATTGATAATGACTCAATACCATAACCCTCACCCCTAATAGCTAGAGAATCTCCCTTGAACTGTTCTTTGTTTGGTGTTGAGAGCCCATACCCATTATTTTCTATAACAAATAGTACTGGCAAATCCCATACCGACGCGACATTTAGTGCCTCATGAAAATCACCCTCACTTGTACCACCATCACCCGTAAAAACTACAGTAGCTTTCTTCTCTTTCTTCATTTTTTTGGCTAGGGCAATTCCATCAGCAATACCAAGTTGAGGACCAAGGTGCGATATCATGCCAACTATGTTGTGTTCTTTAGACCCAAAATGAAAAGACCTATCCCTTCCTTTTGTGAAACCATCTACTTTACCTTGGAACTGATTGAACAACTGTACCATTGAAATATTTCTGCAAGTAAACACCCCAAGATTCCTGTGCATAGGCAAGATATATTCTGAAGAATCTGTTGCTAAAGCAACTCCTACGGATGTCGCTTCTTGGCCTATTCCTGAAAACCATTTACTTATTCTGTTCTGACGAAGGAGGATAAGCATTTTCTCTTCTATAAGCCTAGGCTTAAGAATTGATAAATAAAGTTCTTTTAATTTTTTAGCAGTAAAATTTTCACTTTTGAAAACCATAGGTAAATGTCGGATACTGGGGAATCTTAAATTTTATACACAAGGTGTAAAAAGATTAGTTTGGTTTACTGTAGTAAATATATAAAAATTTTAGTTCTTCTTTTACTTTTTGGAAAGGAGGTTATCCACAGATAATTTACCAGGACCTAACATAAAAACAAGAAGGTATGAAACCAAGAATAAAATACCTTTTTCCATTTTAGAAAAAGGGTCATCGATATGAACATCAAACACTATAACTATAAAAGCATAAATAACTGGAAGAGTAAAGAGTCTAGTCCACAAGCCTATAGCCACAAAAATTGGACATATAAATTCAGCAAAGGCAATAAGAGCAAGAGAGATTTCTTCATTAAAAAAAAGATGTGTTCTTCCCCAGATGTTACCTTCCAATAAACGTATGAACTTACTGTAACCGTGCGTCATTAATGAAAGACTAAGCACAACTCTAAAAATTAAAAGAGTTATATCTGTGTAATAGCCTTTTACAGAACGCAAGAAAAATAAATTTTTCATAATAGGTTTTAGTACGAATGAATTCGCCTTAATGTTCTGTGAATAGACGACATTAATTCAATTTTCTTGTTATAACACCTAGTTTAATCTTAAATTTGTTGTGATGAATAACAATATTAGAATTGGTCACGGGTATGATGTCCACAAACTTGAAGAAGGAAAAAAATTTGTAGTTGGTGGCATAGAGATAGAACATAACAAAGGTGCTGTTGGACATTCTGACGCAGACGTAGTAATCCACGTCATTTGTGATGCCTTATTAGGGGCATTAAGCCTAGGTGATATTGGGAAACACTTCCCAGATACTGACCAAAAATATAAAGGTATTGACAGTAAAATACTTTTAGAGAAAGTAATGAGTCTAGTTATAGAGAACCAATACTATATATCAAATCTTGATATAACGATACTACTAGAAAAACCTAAACTTAGAGATCAGATTGATTCAATGAGGAAAAAATTATCTGAAATCATGGATATTGAATTATCTCAAATATCAATTAAGGCAACAACCACTGAAGGATTAGGTTTTGTAGGAAGGGAAGAAGGCATCGCCGCACACTGTGTCTGTCTTATCAAGAAATGAGCTTAAAAATCATTAAAACTTCCGATGGTTCTCACACTATTTATAACTCGGAATTAAATGAGACATACCATTCTTTACATGGATCTATAAACGAATCAAACACTGTTTACATACAAAACGGATTAGAGTATTACATTAAAAAAAAATCGAGAAAAAAAATCAACATATTGGAGGTAGGATTTGGTACTGGATTAAATTTTCTTCTGACGTATTCGTTCTTAGAAAAAAGAAAAGAAAAAATATTTTATCATACAATCGAGCCTTACCCTCTACCTAATGAAGTAACAGAAAAGTTAAACTATGTCTCTGAAGTTGGAGAACAGTACAGGGAGATATTTAGTTTATCACATAACCTTGAAAATGATAAAAAAAATCATATTTCAGAAAATTTAGAATTTTTAAAATCTAAAAATTCTCTTCAAGATATAGAGCTTAATCAAAGATATGATATTATTTACTTCGATGCCTTTGCACCAAGTAAACAACCGAGTATGTGGGAGAAAAAAAATTTAGAAAAAATTTATTCAACCATGAAACATGATTCGGTTCTTGTCACCTACTGCTCAAGTGGACAGTTCAAAAGAGATCTTAAATCTGTTGGTTTTAATGTTAATGTATTACCTGGTCCTAAAGGAAAAAAAGAGATGGTAAGAGCAATAAAATAAATTACCACTCCCTGTTATATAACTCTATCTTTCTAATCTCATCATCATCTAAAGTATTTCCTAGACCATGTACTGATGAAACATTAAAAAATCCTACCACAGGATAATTTTGATCATTTGTTACGAGCAAGTTAGTTGGGACATTAGACAAAGACACTGCAAATAATTCACTAAAACCACCTGGTCTATTAATTTGAATAGCTGTCTTATTTAGAAAATCAAATGCTTCTAAGCTCACAGAATGAATTTCAACATAAAGCGAGTCTCCTTTAACAAATGGAGATAAAAAATTTCCGTCGTCGTCACTATCAAACTTTGTGACTGCTCTCCTAATTGGTGGGATAAAAGGTATACCATCAATAATCGCGCCCTCTGAAGATGCGCCTGCATCAATACAGGTAATTATATCTTGTAAACCCGTTTGCAATTCCCCATTAATATAACTCTTTATCCAGTAAGCATCACCTGGTCCTTCTTCTTCTCGTGACCAAAACTCAGCATAGAAGGATCCTTCAGGTACTTGTCCTCTAACAAAGTTGACACTATCAATCACTGAAGTTCTGTTTAGTTGAGACTGCGAGTATATATTTTTTCCTTCATAGGTGATATCTAAGTAAAACTTTGTCCCAACTGTACCAATATTATTAAAAATAGAATCAGGTGACCAGATATATTCACCGTTTTCACCTTCATTAAAAATAAAATAGTTCATGTTCTCATCGTATACAATAACTTCAGCACCGACTACAGGAACTGGGAAACTACTATCTAAATAATTCTGCGATTTTGAAAGTTTAATCACTTGATCTTTTTCTAAATTGTTTATCCATGCATCAACAACAAGTATAGGTTCATTTGTTGGAAGATCCGGAGTAATTATGTCTTCACAAGAAAACAGAAATAATAATAAAACTATACAATGTCTTTTCATTAGAATTTAAAATTATAAGTTATGGATGGAACAAAAGACCCAATAATTGAAAGTCTAGTAACCTCTCCTGGAACATATGAATCTGACACGGTTCCATCACCTTGGGAGAAATAAATTGAAAAAGGGTTTCGTCTGTTATAAACATTATAAACTCCAATTATAAGAGAGCTATCATTCTTTCTTGCTTTACCATTTTTCTTTTCTTTCTTGCCATTTATTGTGACAGAGAAATCTAACCTATGGTAGTCTGGTATTCTGAACTGATGTCTGGCACTAGATCCATTATGAGGTATTGCAAATCCTTGAATAACAAATTTCGATGATGGGAAGGTTACAGGGGTACCTGTTAGATAGACAAAATTTCCAGAGAGTTGAACCCTATCATTTATTTTATATGTTGAGGTAATTTTAAAGTTATGAGTTTGATCATACCTAGTCGGATACCATTTATGTTGGTTAATACCATCAATTTTCAGTTCAGACCTCCCTAAAGTATAGCTAAACCAACCATTGTATCTCCCTCTATTTTTTTTGAATAAAAATTCGAGTCCATATGCTCTACCGATACCAGTTAAAAGATCCCCCTCAATATATTTGTTAATTAAAAGATCTGCACCATCTATATAATCAATTTGATTCTGTAGATCTTTGTAGTATAACTCGATCGAAGCCTCATAAATATTATTTTTAAAATTTTTGAAGTAACCCAAAACATATGCATCAGCAATTTCGGGTTTTATATTGTTTGTACTTGGCGTCCAGACATCTAAAGAGCTAGAAGCTGCAGTATTGGAGAGAAGATGAATGTACTGAGACAACCTGTTATAGCTAGCTTTTAAGGAAGATGTGTTTCCTAACAAAACGTTTAGTGATATCCTTGGTTCAAGACTAGAATAATTCTGTATGTTCTCCCTTTTACCAACTTTTTTCTCAGAAATCAATGGGCGTCTGTCTCCACTAGAGAGTGGATTACCAAATTCATATCTGTCTCCAGGGCCGTAATAAGAATACAATGAATATCTTAAACCATAAGAAAGAGTAAGTGAAGAAATTTTTTGCTCATTACCTACATAAAAAGCTCCTTCAAATGCATATTTATCGGGAAGAGTAATGTCTGTCATCTCTCCATCACTTACACCTATAGCATTGGCAGGTTCAAATCTGTAATTAATGAGTTCTGCTCCTATAGACAACTCATTATTTGCGTTAATAAAGTAAGTAAACTCAGGTTTAAAATTATATGTCTCAACATTAGAATCCCACTCAAATTTATTTCTATCGTCACTACCAAAAGCCAGCTGATATTCATAATTACTATAAATAGCAGTAAAATTTGAGAAGAGCCTATCATTAAACAAATGGTTCCATCTTATAGTACCAGTCTTATTTCCCCAATTAAATCCCTGACGAGCGTCAAACTTAAAAATGTCTCTTCCAATATAACTAGATATGTATAAAGTATTATTTTCATTTAACTCAAAATTAGATTTGGCTGTTAAATCATAAAAATTAAGAGCTGCACCATCATCAAAAAAGTTTGAATTTTTCAAAAATGGTTTAGCAAGAATATCAGCGTATGACCTTCTCAATGCTAATATGAAAGAAGACTTATCTTTTACGATTGGTGACTCAAGAGTTAGCCTACTAAAAATAGTGCCAATTCCTCCAGACACAACAGTATTCTTTTTATTTCCATCTTTCATCCGAATATCTAGAATTGAAGATATTCTTCCACCATAACGAGATGGGATACCTCCTTTATATAATTTTAAATCTTTTACTGCATCAGGATTAAACACAGACAAAAAACCAAGTAAATGGGATGAGTTATATACTGGAGCCTCATCCAAAAGAACCAAGTTCTGACCTACTGACCCACCTCGAACATTAAAACCAGAAGCCCCTTCTCCCACCGAACTTACACCAGGGAGAAGTTGAATAGCTTTTATTATATCATTTTCTCCGAGGAATGTTGGTATATCAGTCACTTTAGACATATCAAGTTTTGCGGTACTCATCTCAATACTTGATATATTAAAATCTTCAGCTACATCGCTAACAATAACATTCTCTAACTCAACGTCTGAACTTGAAAGTTCCACATCAATTTTCAGATTAGATGAAAGGTCTACATTTTTAGATAGAGACTGATACCCTATGTACCTAAAATCGATATCATACACGCCTTCTTCTAATGTTATTGAGTAAAATCCATAAGGGTTTGTTATAGTGCCTGAACTTATTTGATTTATGTATACTGTTGCACCTATAAGACTCTCTCCAGATTCTGAATCTGAGACATATCCATTTAGAGTAAACCTTTCCTGAGAATAGGAAGATATACTTATAAACAATAAAGCAAAAAATATCCGAATCATATTCATAAGCTCGATAATAATACGATAAATAATATTATGAGTTATATTATTTTAGATTAGAGAATATAATTTTTGCGTGATCTCTGGAGTTTTCTATAAACCATTTATTTGTTTTAAGTCCACCACATATTACTCCCGCAAGATAAATTCCTTTAACATTTGTCTCCATGGTTTCAGGGTTATGGACTGGTGTTTTGTGCTTATCGTCTCCAAGTTTAATCCCTAATTTTTTGAGAAAAGAAAAATCTGGCTGATAGCCTGTCATAGCTAAGACAAAGTCGTTAGATAATACTTTATCTCCACTAGGAGTAGATAAGTGAATTTTATCTTCTTCAATTTTTGTAATATTTGAATTGAAATATGATTTTATTGATCCTTCTTCTATCCTGTTTTCAACATCAGGCTTCACCCAGTATTTCACACTATCACTTAAACTCGGTTCTCTTATTATCATTGTGACTTCTTTAGCTCCCTTTCTATAAGTTTCTAGTGCAACATCTACTGCTGAATTTGCCGCTCCAACAACAGCCACTCGCATTCCAAAATATGGATGGGGCTCGTCATAATAATGTTTAACTTTATCTAAATCTTCACCAGGCACTTCGAGTTTGTAAGGGATATCGTAAAAACCTGTAGAAATAATAACTTTTTTTGCTGAATAATTTCCTCTGGATGTTTTAATCTCAAAATTCTTTTCTTTTATAATATCTGTAACTTCCTCATAGAGATTTAGTTTTAGATCCCATGAAGTAACTACCCTTCTGTAATATTCTAGAGCTTCAGATTTTGTGGGTTTAGAGTTATGAGATATGAAAGGAACATCTCCAATCTCAAGTTTATCAGAAGTTGAGAAGAAAGTCATGTTTTTTGGATAATTATATAATGAGTTAACCAGACAACCTCTGTCTATTATTATATAGTTTAAGTTATTCTTTTTCGCTTCGATAGCACAACATATACCTATTGGACCAGCACCGATAATACAAACATCAAAATTCATATCTACTTTTTAAGAATTTTAAAATTGAGATCTAAAGGATCTAGATTTTCTAATAAGTTTTCAATAAGACTGGAGTCATAAAAACTAATTAAATTTTCTTTCCTCTCCTGAATGGATTTTTCTGGTCTTAAATACATATCTAAATCAGAAACTTGATTTATAAGATTATCATTGTTTTTCTTTTGCTTATTTGTGTAGCGCCTTTCAATCTGAATAAGTCTGTTCTCCATTTTTTTAGCAGTTGCTAACACATGGGGTTTCATAGTTGAATCTTCTTTTCCAAATTTCTCAGCAATATTATTGAGTATTTTTTTTACTTCCTTTATCTCTTTATTAAAGTTTTTTCTTTCATCTGTTTCTATAGAGAGCACTTTATTTTCTATGCTTTTTTTATCTAAGAACAAATCACTAGAAGAAAGGTTAAGCTTATTAATTAATTTTTGAATTTTAGTTGTTAGTAATAACACAAAATCTCTTGGAACTAATACGGGATATGGAATGTTATAATGATCAAAAAACTTTTTAAAACTTATCCAATACACAATTTCTGATGGTCCTCCTATATAGCAAATATTAGGTAAAATACGTTGTTGATATAGGCATCGAGTAATAACATTAGGACTAAATGATTCTGGAGAAGAGTTAATTTTATTTTTTATCTCTTCCTCAGTGAAGGATAGTTTAGTTGATAAAATATTATACTTATCATTCTTATCTATTCTCTCTCTAAAATCAGATCCTAGATAGAAAAAATTAATTTTTCGAACATATACATCTGAATCAATCTCTGATAATTTTTCTTTTTTCTCTATTGTATTATTAATTATATCATCGGTCATTATATCCTTTATAGTCGCCTTCAAATTTTTAGAATTTGGATCTATTATTGTTAAACCATATTCCCCAAAGAGTGTATTCATATATTTTCTTACTGCACCAGATAAGGATTCTCCTGAAAGATATGCCTCCCTAAAAAATTCAGGTATTGAAATTTTTTCATCAAAAATATTTTTTAAGGATTCCGTCTCTAAATTTCCGACAGCACCTTTAGACTTAATATTCCAAGTGTATGTTTTCCCATTTGTATAAAATGATTTTATCTCCTCAAAATCATGATCTTCAGATGCCATCCAATAAACTGGCACAAAATTGAATTTTGGATACTTTTTTGACAAATGTCTTGCAAGATTTATAGTAGATATAATTTTATATATAACATACATTGGTCCAGTAAAAATGTTGAGCTGATGACCAGTTGTAACTGTAAAAGTATTATCAGATAGAAGAAGTTCAATGTTTTCCTTTACACTACTTGAAATTTCAAAATTTTCATATTGAGATTGTAACTCTTTATGGAGTATTTTTCTACTTGCATTAGAGAAATTTAAGTTATCTAATGTTTTAAGTATGTTGTTTTCTTTAGGATAAAAAGATAGAGCTTCATTCTCAATAAAATCCAAAAATTTTTTTGAGAAATTACCAGTCTCCTTAAAACTTATAGTCTTTTTCTTCATTATCTTAATTTTCCTACAAGATCATACTCTCTTGCGCTTGTTATTTCAACATCATAAAATTCTCCAACTCTAAGGTGAGTGTTTCTTACTGGGATAATGACTTCATTATCTACTTCTGGAGAATCATACTCTGTCCTCCCAAAATAATTATTTTTATCTCCTCTATCAATTAAAACTTTAAGTCTTTTACCGATCTTTTCTTGATTAATCTCATGAGAGATTTTTTGTTGTAATGACATTATTGAATTATATCTCTTCCTCTTAAGTGTCTCTGGGACATCATCTTTAAAAGAGTGGGAATGAGTTCCTTCTTCATGAGAATATGTGAACACTCCTAGTCTATCAAACCTATTTCTTGAGACAAAGTCACACATCTCGTTGAAATGTTTCTCTTCTTCACCAGGGTGCCCAACAATAAGTGTAGTCCTAATAGATATATCAGGATTAATATCTCTAATTTTTTTAATAAGATCATCAGTCTTTTCTCTTGTTATACCACGTCTCATCATCTTAAGAATTTCCGTTGAACCATGCTGAAGTGGTATATCTAAATAATTACAGATATTATCTCTTTCTTTCATTACATTAATAATATCAAGTGGGAATCCAGATGGGTAGGCATAATGTAATCGAATCCATTCTAAACCCTCTACGTCTGAAAGCTCTCTAAGTAGATCAGGTAACTTCCTCTCTCCATATAAATCAAGCCCATAGTATGTAGAATCTTGGGCAATTACCATAATTTCTTTAACTCCATTTTTTACTAAATTTTTTGTTTCACGCACTATATCTTCAATAGACTTTGATCTGTGTTTTCCTCGCATAAGAGGTATAGCACAAAAAGAGCATGGCCTATCACAACCTTCAGAAATTTTTAGGAAAGCATAATGAGAATCAGTAGTAATTAACCTCTCCCCAATTAGTTCGTTCCTATACTTAGCTTGAAAATTTTTTAGTAGATCCGGCAAATCTCTAGTACCATAAAACCCATCTACCTCTGGTATATCTTCCTCTAAACTTTGTTTATATCTTTCTGAGAGACACCCTGTAACAAATAACTTTTTAATATTACCAGATTCTTTTTCTTTAGCATAAGACAGAATTGTATCTATAGACTGTTGTTTAGCATTGTCTATGAAACCACATGTATTTATTATGACCACATCAGGACTAATATCATCTCTATGATGATAAGCATCTCTATTGTTTCCTTTTAGCTGAGTAAGAAGAACCTCAGAATCAACTATGTTTTTTGCACAACCAAGTGTGACAATATTAATCTTCTCTTTAGATTTTGTTTGCATAGAATAGCAAAATTAATGAATTAAATACAGGTAGGTTAATATTAAAGACCTACTTCTGACTCTTGACTATATTAAAGATTTTTCTTTTACCTGATTTATCCTCAACAACTTCAACAAGATAAGTACCATTATTATATTTTTGCATCTCCAAAACAAAGCCTTGGAAAGGTATACTTTTCTGTTCTAAAATTCTTCCAGATTTATCCACTACCCTAATGTGATAAATACCAACTGGATCACCTCCCTCAAACATAACCATATCAAAAGTTGGGTTTGGATATGCTTTAATATCTAGAATAAAATCATCTTCTATACCAACTGCTATAACATCAACTGATAGCGGTTGATGAAAACCCTGGGTTAATTCTTTATCATTATTTCCTATAGTTGAAATGACTCCTTCTCCTATTGTCCAGCTCAAAATAAAATCCCCATTATTTTTAGTATTTCCAGAAGATGATATTACTGATTGGCTATAAGATCCAAAAGAAAGGAAAAAGAAAACATTCAACAAAAAAAATTTCATATACGCCACAATTTATAAAAATTTTAAAAAATAATATCTAAGGAATCCTCAAATTTGGTAGGTTTATAATTTAACACTTTTCTTGCTTTCTCCAAATCAAAACCAGTTTTTAAAGGTCTTTTTGCCTTTTGATTAAGATCTTTTGTTTCAACGTGATCTATCAATTTTTTATCTAATGAAAAATGTTCTGCTATCCTATTTCCTATGTCTAAGTAACTCATCTGTTCTGGACCACAAACGTGAAATATTCCGTTAACCTTTTTTTCAGAAGCACTTATACAAGCACTTGACAAATCATCTACAAATGTTGGCATTCTAATTTGATCCGATACTAATTTAACTGATTTTCCATAGTCAAGACTTTCTTTTATATATGTTACTATGTTAGGATTTTTATGAACCCCATAAACTAATATTGTTCTCAAAATAGAGTAGCTTATGTCACTTTCAATTATAACTTTTTCTCCATAAAGCTTACTTTTAGCATAATAACCTTGAGGGCTTGGTGTATCTTCTTCATTATATATTCCAGATTGTTTTTTTCCGTCAAATATATAATCTGTAGATATATGGGTTAGATGAGTGCCATACTCTTTACAAGCATCTACTAAATTTTTAATACCATAAACATTAACTTTCCAACAAAGATTTCTCTCAGTCTCACATTGATCAACATTGGCCATAGCCGCAGAGTTAATTACAACTTCTGGTTGTTCTAACTTGAAGAAAGAATTAATTTCTTTTTTACTTGTTACATCAACTTTATAATTTGCTAATCCATTAATAACTCTTGATGAAGAGAATATCTGATGACTAGATTTTTTAAGCAAATTATATAATGAATTTCCTACAAGTCCATTAATTCCTGTTATAAGTATCTTCATTACTGAGTGTAAGTATATCCGTAATTCTTTGTGATTTTATCCTTACTTACTCTTTCAAGTTTAATTGTCATAGGTACATCCTCTATAGGCTTATCTGCAGGACCCGTTTCAACAGAAGCTATTTTATCTATTATATCAAGTCCTTCAACGATTCTACCAAATACGGTATAACCACCATCAAGATGAGGTACACCTCCTACTGTTGTGTATGCTTTTAAGACTTCTTCTGAAATATCTTTTTTAATTTTAATACCATACTTTTCCTCACATATACTACTAAGTGAAACAGCTAACTTTTGTGTCTCCACTGGATCATTTTGAGCTTCAATAAATTTCTGTCTCATATCAGAATATTCATCCTCTTGCAATAACCTTCTTACTCCACCGTATAGAGCATTAATATCTAATGTAAGTTCTTCCTCTGTATAAACTTTACCTTGAACTATATAAAACTGGCAACCACTAGACTCTTTGTTTGGATTAACATTATCTCCCATTCTAGCTGCAGCAATCTCTCCCTTTTTATGAAATAATTTACTATTAAATTCAGCAGGAATTGTATAGTCTATTACATCATCATTTATCAAATTAACATCTCCACCTTGTATCATAAAGTTTTCAATAACTCTATGAAAAATAGTTGAATCAAATTTACCTGATTCACTAAGTTCAATAAAATTTTTTTTATGAAGTGGAGTCTCATCATAAAGAATTGCTTTCATATCTCCGTATGGAGTAGATATTGTAATTAGTACGTCTTTATTCATAGCACAAGATTGAATTATAATAATTAAAATAAATATTAGTTTTTTCATAGTTTAAGATTTAACCTTTTTGAAAAGGTCTGAAATTTTAATAGACAAATCTAAAAATAAAATTTTTGGGTTTGCATTCCTATCTAAAAATCTGATATTTTCATCAATAAAAATTATTATATTTTCAAAATCTTGTGATTTTAAAGTAGTACGAAATTTTGAGATAAATGACTTCTCAATTTCTGAAACTTTAGATAATGATTCATCAATGTTTGATACTAAAGCTTCCCTCATAAGTTTTAGAGAATATGTTAGAAAAGCTCTTTTTTTAATTTTGGATAAACCATTAAACCACTCCATCTGAGAATTTATTTCATTAAAGTTTTGTGAATAGCATGCCCTCATCCAAATTTTTAATGTCTCAAGATCTTGTGAGTTAGAAGCATGTAAATATTTCTCAGCACTATTAAGGTTACCGTCTGATAAGTAGATCGCTTGATCTACATCATCTTCAGCAACGTCTTTATGAATTTCTAAATACTTTTTCATTTCCAAATCAGAAAATCTTTTTACTTTAAATGTTTGTACTCTTGATTTAATAGTAGAAATTAATTTCTGATCATTATTTGAAACAAGAAAAAATAATGTGTTTCCTGGAGGTTCTTCTAATACTTTAAGCATTGCATTTGAAGTACTTAAATGTAAATACTCAGGTAGCCAAATTATATTTATTTTAAATTTGGCCTCAAATGGCTTAAGTGTAAGCTTTTTTATTAAGTTTCTGACCTCATCTTTAGATATATTAGGTTGTTTGTTTTCAAACCCATAAATTTCAAACCAGTCATCAACATTCAAGTAAGGAGATTCTATAACTGAAGTTCTCCAACTCTCTATAAATTTATCACTAATAATTTCTTTATTAATTTTTGTAGTTGGAGCAACAGGAAAAACATAATTTACATCCGGATGAATAAGTTTATCCATTTTTTTACAAGAAGAGCATACACCACAAGAATCTATTTCTGTCCTTCCCTCGCAATTAATATAAGAGGAGAATGCTAGAGACAAAGATAAATTTGCTGAACCTTCCTGTCCAATAAATAATATTGCATGATGAACAGTATTCAACTTAAAAGAATCAATTAATCTCTTCTTTTCATTTTCTAAACCTGGGATATCTGAAAATCTCATATTTTTAATAAACAAGTATAAAAAAAAAGTCTTCAAAGAAATGAAGACTTTTACTATTTGTGTAAATAGATACTAATTTTCTTTTTGATCTTCAGCTGGATCTGGAGTTTCTTCCTTT
>MDTE01143092.1_pt1 | contig 14655 bp, 3 predicted proteins | sample 811231 | NCBI WGS metagenome assembly MDTE01 (sample SAMN05326651, study PRJNA326480) | marine metagenome | isolation source: seawater | place: Indian Ocean: Red Sea | collected 2010 | reverse complement strand
TTGCAAGTGATCAATCAACGATTCCTGTTGCAGAACAAAATAAAGTACAGTCAGAAGTTGCACTTTCACTTTTAGGAATTCCAAGATCTGAAGTTGCACTTGGTATATTTGCAGATGTTAATACTTATGATGTAAACCCCACAGAGTGGGCAGCTGAACCAGATCAATTCTCTACAGTTCCTAATACAGGTACATACGCTGGTGCTGAAGGAGAAATGAACTGGGGATTGAGTCATGTTCCTCAAGAGTCTGGTGCGTTAGTTGAAGCACCCCCAGATAAGACCGCAATCCTTACGTCAAAAAGATTCTTTAGATATCAACCAGGTCGTGTTTCTGCTGCTACATTTGGTGTCAAAACCACGATAATGAATACTGACAGTACTGATGATAGTGCAACAGCAGATACTCAAGATATTGGTAGCACAGTATATAACCCAGCTATTCGCAAGTATGGAATATTTGATAACTTTGATGGATATTATTGGGAGACAAGAAATAACGGACAAGGAGATAATTTCTGTGTAGTTAGAAGAACACAATCACTTTTGTTCAATAATCCAGTTGATTTTTCAAATACTGCAACTCCTGGCCAGACAGAGGATTTTGGTGCAACTAACCCTTTAGATCCTTTTTTACCAAGAGGTAATGAAACTCCTGATGATAAGGCAGGTAAAAATGCTGGATTTAATAATCCATCTGGAGGCCCTGACTTTACAGGAACTGCATACACAGGTGGTTTCAATTCAACTCCTGATGGGTTTGAGAACGTAAAACTTGGAGATCTTGTCATTTATCGTGATAATCTAATGATGACTCATGCAGCAGTGTATGATCCATCTCTTCTTCAAGATGAACAAAATTATTCTTTTACCACAGACGTTTCAGAGAATGAACTTCATTTTGATGTTTCAAGTGGTTCTCCCGTCACAGGAATTGGAAAGAGTATAACAAATGCAGTTTATGATATTTCTTCAGGTATCATGACAGTCACTACAGCAGCTGCTCATGGATTTGGCGTTGGTAAATTTGTGCATTTAAGTGGAATTGGAATGACTTGTCGTTACAGTTATGCGAATGGTGATGGAACTGGAGCAATACAAGATGGTTCAGGTGGTGTTAATGGAACTAATGATTTAAGAAAAGTATATCCTGATAGAACACCTGGTTATAGTATCTTAAGAGTAGATTCAACAACTTCATTTGTGGTTAATGTTGGTGTCTCTACCGTCCCTACATTCTTTGATGCGGATAAATCAGCAGCTGTAGGTGCTGTTGTTCTTGGACTTTCTACAAGTCAATATGTCTCATATAACAATGGATCAGGTGGTGACGTTATAAATGGATTAACTGATCAAAAAATTTATAAAGTTAATAAAATTACTTATGATAAAACAAACGAAAAAGCAAAAGTAGAATTAAAAGAATTAAGTGAACCTTTGACATCAGTAACCAGTCCAGATGGAACAAGAGACATTGGTGCACCACAAACTGCTATTACTCTTGGTGGTACTGATTCATCTGCTGCTGGACACTCACTTGTCACTCCTGTTCCCTTTGTACAACCAGTTACTGCAGGTATTATACCAGGTAAAAACCCTTATAATACAATCAAGAGATCTGGTATGTTCCCATATGTGTACAAAAATCAAGATAACGCAACTGAGGGATATATTGATACAACTAAAGGCACCCTTCAAACCTCTACTACTAAAAGTGAAATAGAACTTGTTAATGTTTTTTATGAAAATTGGATAAATCAAAATGTTAAGAAAGAATTTTGGAATGTATACGAATATCGTGTTCCAAGATCTAGATTTAGTGGTGATCGTTTAGATAATCAAACAGATGATTTATTATACAGTGATGTAACTGCAGAAAATCGTGCAGGATCAAATGTAACTGATCCTACAACAGGTGAGATTGTGGAGGATGTTAGTATATGGGATCTCGAATTTAACAAAGTTACCATGTACAAGGTTGAGTTCTCATGGTATGGTGCTGTTGGTGCTTTATTCCTTGCTTATGTTCCTGTAGGTTCAGGTGAAGCCAGATGGGTGCGTGTTCACCATCTAAGGGCATCAAACCAGTTAAAGGGTTCATCTCTAGGAAATGCAACTCTACCAATCACATACCTCGTTTACGGTGGTGGTTCACCAAATCGTTTTGGATATACTAACGATAAGAGAACTAAAAATGATAATGATGACTATGGTTCACCTTCAGAACATATTATAAAATATGGTGCTTCATACTATATTGATGGTGGAGACCGTGGTACAGTTAAATTATTCAGTCACGGGACACAAACTGCACAGGATGTTTTTGGATCAAGAAGAACATTTATTGTTGGAACTGCTAGTACTCACATAGCAAACGATTCTGCAAACATGACATCTGACACGGATCCGTATTTAACAGGAAACAGTGATGCTACTGGATTTACTTCATCGTATTATGTTGGTGCAAAAGTGTTTACTGGAAATGTTCTAGATCAAAACATTGAGGTTGTATATGTAGATACTGATGACAATAAATTGCATTTAAATATGCCACTTGCAGCTGCTCCAGGTAACGGAAGTACTATAGATATCATTGCCAATCGTCCAAAACCTTTAATCGGGTTAAAATGTAGAGATTTTATCGTAAGTAGTCAAGGAAGAGAAGTTAGAAACCGCACTCAGGTTTATCCAACGAGACTTTCAACTGGATCGGAGGGTTCTGTAATTAAAGTTGATTTACTTAAAACACCTATATTCCAAACAACATCTACGATCAGTGGTGCTACTCCAACTATCTCTGCTGAAGTTAACATTGGTAAAAGAAGCAAACCAACTTTAATTACCATAAGTAATAACAATTATCTTGTAGAGGGAACTGGAGTTTATGGTTATTTCCGTGGAAAATTTGAGGGAGATGCGTCTAATAAAACAATCACAGTTCTTGGATATCTTGAAAGAAGATTATCGACAAGTCCAACACCAGGATATTACTTTAATGCTTTAGATGCAACTACAGCCAGCATAATATTAGATGCAAATTCCACCTTCCTATACGAAGGTCAACTTTCTCCAAATGGAGTTGAAGTTCTTGCAGCAAGTAATGACTTTACATTAGATGCACTATCGTCAATTAAAGTGGTTAATCCTCTTACAAGGGCACCAATTCCAAAAACAGGAACGATTGTTGCAAGTTTATTCATACCTGCATCAGGTGAAGAGTTTGATTTATCATCGTACTTTGATTACAATAAAGAATATCTATCATTCCCACTTACAAATGTGGTCGAAAGTTTATTTGTTGTGGGATCCTCAGATAAATTATTCTCAGACACTGCTATCTCATCTACTTCTGCAAGCATCACTTGGGAGGAGCAGTGATCTATGAATGGGGGAAAGGATGTTAAAATTGGGCACGATAAACGCCCAATATCTGTTATACCAAAAGATGAACAACCCTTATATAATTTTAACAGTGGAAAAATTCTAACTGATGAGTTTGGCAATCCACTTATAACTGAAGTTGATCAATTTTTTAGTGGAGATGCATCTAAAGACAGAGCAACTTCGGTTGTATTTCCAGAATCAGCAAAAGACAAATATGTAGTACCATCAGTAACTCAAGTTGGAGTAACGACTGCAACTATGGGTGTTGATCTTGATGTTGATCTAACTGTTATTTCTACTACCAAAACATTACCAGTTCTTACAATTAATAACGGAACTGTTAATGTTGGAATATTGACTGTATTATTAGCTGCTAATAATCCACTTGTTGCAACTGGTATCACCTCTGTTCCATTTTCATCTAGTTTTAATCAAGTTGAAGTTCGCACGGTAAATGATACTGGTGATCAGAGAAATAATTTATATTTTCCAGAAAGTGATTTAACATATATTTCAGGAGTTACTGTAGGTAATAAAGTTTTTGGGCCAAATATTCCAGATGGTGCTTTTGTTTTAGATAAAACTCAAGATAGAATTACAATCTCAGAGGATGTTCTTACTGGGATCGCAACAGAAAAAATTACCTTCTTTAATTCAAACACGAAAATTTATACTGCAGATAATGTATTAAAAATTCAAGAACAATTTGCAGAGACAAGTGAAGTTAGCACCACACTTTTAGGAATACCTCGTGCAGAAACACAATTAAGTTTATTTTCAAATGTTTCTTCATATGGAGTAAACACAGATGAATGGGAAACTTTTGAGTTTAATACTGGTATAACTAAAAGAAGTTGGGATACAAGATATAATAAAATTTATGGTAGAAGATATTTGTCTAAAGTTGATGAGGAGACACAAGAATCTGCAATTAAATTGTCAGCTTTTCCCGTTCCTTATTCTTTTCCTTGGAATGAAACTTATTCTAAAATAGGACTTTATGTTCAAGAGTTGTATGAAAAATATGAAAATTTCATTACACTAGGAAATGAAGCTTTCGATTATTTTTCAAATACAGCAGGATATGGTGCTGAATTTGCATCTAAATTTTTATCTAGAGAATTTGCTGAAGTCCAAAGTGGAGAAATTGTTTATGGAACCATACCAAGCACAGAAAATGACGTTAATAGGAAATTTGATTTTGCCTTTGCAAAAATAGATATTTGGACTGACACTTGGAGATCTTTAGATTCAGGAATTAGGGATCCAGTCACTGGAGAAAAAATAAATTTTGCATCATTAAAAACTATTCTAAAGAATTCTATATACGGAACGATAGAATTAGATGGATCTAATACACAGCCAGGATATTTTAATAATTATAGTAGATATGCTGCGATACAGTCTCGTAGAGTTTTTAGATATCAACCAGGTCGAATTAGTGGATTTACTTTTGGTGTAAGATCATCAGCAGAAGCAGTTCCAGGAGTTGTAATAGAATGGGGAGTTTCGAATGAAACAGATGCGTATATGTTTAAAATATTTTCAGGACAATTATCTATTGTTCGTAGAAGTACAGTTCCATTATCCACTGATGTTTTAAAAAGAAACGGACTCGATCCCACAGAGGTATCTTCAGTTGATATTAACGGTGTTAATTACCCGACAGTTCAACCAGAAATATATAGTGGTGATCCTTTCGATGTTATTGATGAAAATGGCCCAATAGACCAACAGGAACTTGATGATATAAATGCTGGTGTTTCTGCTGAAAGGAGAAGATTATATCATACAATTGAAATTAAAAGAGATAAATTTAACGGTGATCCTCTCAATGGAAATGGGCCTTCTGGTTACAGTGTTTTACCACAAAATGTAACCATGTGGAAAATTGAATTTGGTTGGTATGGTGCGATTGGTGCAAGATTCTATGCATATATTCCTTCAGGTTCTGGTGAAGCAAGATGGGTTGTAGTTCATACACTTGTGATTGAAAATCAATTAACAGGCCCATGTTTAAGAGATTCATATTTTAGATTTAAATATTCCCTTAATGTAAAAAATAATGGACTGATAAGAACACCTCAATACATTTACAAATATGGTGCTTCATACTACATTGATGGTGGTGACGAAGGAACATCTGAAATTTATTCTGTGGATTCTGGTGCAAATCCAAAACAAATTTCTTCCGCAAGTGAAACATCATTATTCGCAATCAGACCAAAGGATGCCATATTAAACAGTAGTGGTTTAGCAATAGCTAATAGAAAATTAATTATTCCAACCAAATTTAGTATGTCTACAAATACTTTAACCGAGGTGAAGGTTAGGACATGTAAAGGTTGCCAAGGTCACGGTCATGTATTCACTCCTGGTGTAGGGACTACTATAAGTGGAAGAAATGTTGAATTAGAAGTTGTTGGATTAAATAAAGTTAATATTAAGGGAGCTGATTCATTTTTTACAGAGGATGACATTGGTGCAAAATTAATTGCTCCGTCTCTTTTCAACTTTTACATTGACAGTTTAGATGATTTAGTTGTTGGTAGTACACCACCAAAATATGGAAGTGCATTTGTCTATGGATGGGGAAAAGGATTGGATGCATACCCAAATAAAAATAAACTTGATAGAACACTAGGTGGATTGCAAACTAAAGATTATTCAACCACAGTTGGAAATACTGGAATTACAAGCACGATTGGAGTCACTGACATAACCACTGGTACTGGTGGTGACTATCCACATCCAGTTCGTTTAAGTAATTATAATGTTCATTTTGCGTCGGACTTTCCTCTCACTGGATCTAACATTAAAATTCAGTTTATGAATCCAATTAAAAAAGATGGAATTTCATCTTATAGAGGTGATACCCATTGGGCAGATTTTATGATTGGTGTCACCGATAAGAAACCAACTGTTTCTGGAGCTGATGACTTACTTGGTTGGGATGCAAGTATCCTTCCTTGGACAGATTATGGCAACACTACGAGTGTTCCTCCATATGTTGGTCAAGGAAATACTTCAATCTTACCAAATAATGAAATTTTATTTGGTGAACACACACATTCATGGGCAATCATGGATGAAGATGGTGTAGAACTTAATGAGGCATGGGCTCCAACTAATTTCAGATGTAGAATGGGAGAGGATGTAAGAATTCCTACTGTTTCTTCTGAAAGTGGAGGAAACTGTTCAACATTGTATATCAAAATAAATACCGAAATTAATTTGGGTACTGATCTTGTTCAAGAATATAGAGACACTAAACCTGATGGCACTGCTTCGACTCCAATAGCTGGAGTATTTAAACATTATTTGATATTTAATAATGGACAATTTGCTGGAGGAATCAATGATTGGTTAGGTGGTTCGGTAGTATATCGAAATAATAATGATAACTCAGTAAATAAAACTTCTCTCGCAACTTATGCACAGAGAGAACCTACTCAATTTACTAACGCAGATGGAGATCCATCTGAATTTATAGAATTGACTGACTCAGTTAAACAGTCTAAGAAAGATCAAAATGATTCGGGAATAATAATTGTTGGAAGAACTGTACAATTGAGGGGTGGTAGATTAAACACAGGTGGTGGTACTACACCAAAAGTAAAACTGTTCACATATGATGTATATCCTCTGTATCTTGTTGGTAAATTAATGGATAACGCAGAAATAAATAATATAACAATTACTGAAACATCTTTAAATTTCAAAAAAACCACTTCACCGCAATTGTATATTACAAAAACTCCAAATCCAGAAGGAGCAATTAACACTGTTAGTAACAAAGGATTAAATGATCAAACACCTCCAACTAATTTTGTAGAGGTTGAAAGATTATCCTCTGCTATTGTTGATACTCAGAATCGAAGACCATTAAGAACAACAGTTACAAAAGATATTTTTTATGTTGGTGAAGATCAAACAAAAGAGGTAGACATGACTAAAATATTTGGAATCGATAGAAATGTAATTACGCCAGATAATAATAATATTGAGGCAACATTTATCACAGCAAAACAACTTGGTTCAGGTAGTGCTAAGTTTGTTCAGGGTAGTTTAAATTTCAAGGAACAGTAATGTCGATTCTAAATCCTAAACTATTTGGTCTACATGTTCTCAGTAATTTGGCTGACGTTCAGATTAAGAGCACTTCCATAAGAAATCTTGGATTAGATCCCCTTGACATAGAGGTCATCAGGGGATCTAAAGCTGCAGGAATGGATCGTTTTGATTGGTTTAGTTTTTCTCGTCTTCAAAGACCAATATTTAAAAATTTAGATCGTTTACATGCTGAATCAAAAGCTTTTAATGGAATATTATTAAATCGTGCAGGAACAGATCAAACTCTGTTTGGTAATTTAGATATTAATGGTTCATTTAGTGGAAGTGCAGTTCGATATCGTTATCGTGATTTTAAAAAAAATAAATTTGGAATCGCAGATATATCAACATCAAGAGTCAGTGCTTGGAGTTCTTCAGATTCAAGAGCAAATAGCAGTAATTTAACTATACAAAACAGAGCAAAAATTTCTTATGGTGCAAAAGTTGGTATTATTGGAGATGGTAAAATTCAATTTGAACCACAACATCTAGCAGTTACCCCTCCAAATCCAGAGCTTCCACCAGTTACTGGACAGAGACTACAAACAACAATTGTACCAGAAATAAAAGAGTTTCCATCTGAGGTTCCAACTTCAAAAATTAAATGTAAGATTAATGGCGAAGAAGTATTTCTTTATGCGATGAAAGGAATACCATTAGTATTCAAAGGATTTTTTAGAAATTTAGATGCTTCGATACAAATTACAATGGCAAATAACGTCAAAGCAAGTTGGAAAATAGTTGAGACTGGCAATCCAAATGCATATTCTAATTACAAAGATCAAGGAGCTTCAAACACCTCAATTAATTATAGATCTCCAATATCAAGAGAAAGATTTATTAAATTCTATTACAACCCAAATAAAATTATAAGTATTCAAATTAGAGGTGTAAATATCAGAGAACTTCCTGCAACTAAATTAGCAACCTGTAATACATTAGATTTTGCATATAATCAACTTAAAATATTCCCTAATTTCAAATTCATTGCACCAAGTTTAACAACTTTGAAAACAATGAGAAATCCCTTTTACTTAAGTGATATTGAAGATGAAAGAAAATTAAATACTCTTATTTTAAATAAAATTCCAGACACTCTTCTTGTTTGGGATCTTGAGGGATCTTTTCCAGGATCAATCCAAAGAAATATTATTTCTGAATATCTTCCAAATCTTACATCATTTAATTGTGGTAGAGGTGGAGGAGTACAATTCTTTCCAGATGATAGACCATCTGGATCTGTTGAAGTTCAAGTTCCTGATGGAAGTGGTGGCAAAACTAAGATAACAGGAAATAATGCTGGTAGTGATCATTTTTGTCCTGATGTTCCTAGAAATATTCAAGCTTATTCCATTGGTGTTAATGATTTCAGACATGTAGATTTAAATCAAATACCACCTGGTGGCACTGCCATTGATGCTGATGGAACAACAAAGACTTATTCTAATGGTTCATATAGTTTTAAAACTGCACCATTTTTAGTCAATTTGAATGTTGCTGGAGCATATAGTTTGAGTGATAGCAAATCTCTGACTAATCCGAGTGATACTGATAGTGTATCACATGATTTAGTAAGTGCAGATGTTGTAGATAATAGTGTATCACCCCCAGAAGCTAAACAAGCCACAATTTCAAGTATTAATTATGGTAGTACAAACTTAAAAATTCCAACTAACTTATCGGGATGTCCAAGTCTAAAAGAGTATGTTTCTACTTACAATCGAAATCATCAAAATCAATTAGTAATTAATGGCACTGGTGCTTATAAGTTTGGTGCGTGTGCTGCTTTGGAAAGACTTATTTTCCACAATACAAATTTAGGGCAAATTAATTTTCCTAATAGTTTTGATAATGAAAATTTACTCATATTGGATTTAAGAAACACTAATATTAAAGGTGGTAAACCACAAACTGCAGATGCAGATCAAGATAATGTAATTACAGCAAATACTTTTAAATCTGCTGAAAAATTACAATCAATATTAATTGAATCATCAAGTCTATTAGCAAAACCCATTCACCCTGACGCATTTTTATTTAATACAGAACTTTTAGAAATAATGTATCGTTCTGGAGGTAGATCAACTGGGAATATAACAAATTTATTTAATACAAATTCTCTTTTACAATCAGTTCGACTTAATAATAATGCTTTTGATGGCCCTGTTCCCAGTTTTTCTACTGCTTCTTCAACGATAGTTTACATAGATTTATCAACTAATCAATTCACTGGAACTATACCATCATATGCATTGAATCGTTTAACTGATCTTTATCTTCAAAGTAATCAGTTATCCGCAATCGGTGAACCAGGAGTCCTTCCATCTTTACAAAGATATGAGGCACATAATAATCAATTGGCGGGACAAATACCGAACTTTGAACTTTGCACTGTTTTAAGAACTTTGACTCTAAATAATAATAGATTGTCTGGATATGTGTCAGGGGCATTTTCAAAATTAGGGAGAATAAGATTTATTGATCTTTCAAACAATAAATTAACTACAACTGCTTTGGATAATTTATTAGTTGATTTAAAAACAAATTATGAGACCACCCCTCGTGGAGGAGTTACAATTAACTTAAAAAATCAAACGAGTTTACAAAATAGTAATGTTCAATTAACACCATCTGAAACTGGTTTTGCAGCTGCTAGATTTTTAGTTTCTAAAGGTTGGTCTATGGGTATCACTGGTGGAATCCCCGATGAACCAGAACCAGAATAAGGAGGTATAAAATGTCAGTAATTCAAAGTCAAGGATATCGAAGAGATTTAAATTTAGAGGAGACTCCTAATGATAATGTAGCATTAGACAACCTTATGGGGATAGGAATAAATGAAGATTTAAGATTTATCCAAAATAATCTAAGAAATGCATCATCAATTCCATATAATAATGTAGATAGTAATGGTTTCTTTTCATTTAGTGAGAATAAAAGTTTACAAATTGATAGTATATCTTCAGCTCAGGTTGGGGAGCAAACTGAAACTCGTATCATTATTAACTTAAAATATCCTTATCTTTTAAAAGAGGGAAATTTAGTTGAATTAAAAGATATAAGTGAATCTGGAGCAACTGTTTTTAATGGTCAATATAGTGTAACTTCTGTGTCGGTTGATTTAAAAACTATTCGATTAACATACCCAAATGCTGTTATTGTAAAAGATAATATATCTACCGTAGGAGTTTCTTTTATTCATAATGCCGAAAATATATTTACTTTTACTGATGATGATGTAGTAAATGTGAGTGCAGCAACAACTTTTACAGTTGGAGGAGCAACCACCACTCTCTCAACTGGAATTAATTATTATGTGACTCAATCTAATGGAATCAATAAATTCAAATTATCAAAAACAACCTCTTCATCTGCAATCGGTTTTACTACAATTACAATCGCAGGTAACGCACCTGCTGACACACCATCTGGTTCAGGTGAGTTTCGATTTGTTCGAAAAGATCCAGTCTATGGAGATCAATTAAATAATTTTATTCTACCAGATATCCAAGACGCTCAAGGTGATTTTGGTTATCTACAGGATGACGCTGGTGGAACTGTAAACGCTGCAGCTGACAGAACTCAATCAAATATTGAGAGTGCTGAGTATTTTTCTCTAAAAAAATATCGAGGTGATAGAACTTTAATTGAAACAGATGAAGCAATAAATTTTGAAGGTAGTGTTGTTTTAAATGATCCAGCTAATTTTATTGAAGGTAATGGAACATCAAGTTCACTTGCACCTGGCGTGTATATTGGCCCCACTCGTGCATTCTCAAGTGATAATAATCCTTGGGGTAAAGTTGGAACTGCATTAACAACTTCTTCGGAAGAAGTTAAAATTGGTGAACTCTCATTTTTGGATGGAACTAATTCAATGGTTATAACTGGAATTGAAAATGATGTCTCAACAGTATCTGAAGTTGCAACATCATTCACGCATAAAATACCAATTCAAATAAAAGATAGTAGCGGTAACTCAGAATCTTATTTTTTACTTGTCTCTGATAGTTAAAATCAAAATTAACTTTTAATTACAAAAAAGTCGGAAAAAAAATTTCGGCAAAAATTTGACTGAAAACCTTTTTTATGGAGTGGGATAATATTGATGTAAACTTGAAGTATCATAATCTTCTTCTATCAATGATTCAACCTTAAGATTACCATCAGAATCAGTTAAAATACTTGATTTAATTGTATCATCTTGACGTTCTCCGACAACCATCCAAGATATGGTGTCTGTTGATGAACTATCTTGTGCTGTAATTGTCAACACATTACCAGATACAGAACCTTTAATTGCACCCCAACCACTCTCATTTGTTGTGAAACACTGTACATCACGATTTAATGCTACAAATGTTCCTTCAGACATATTTGACACAGTATCAAGATTAACTGTTGCAGAACCTGATGATAAAGTAACTTTTCCACGATAAATGTTATCACACTGTGGGCCTTCAATAAATGAGTGATTTAAATAATGTGTATCTTTTTTAGATGCAAGTGGATGTGGAATTGTAAAACTACCACTACCCTTAGTGATAGAACCTTCACAACGGAAGTTACCATTAGGCCCTCCATGACCAGTTATTCTCATAGTACCAGCTATAGTGCCATGTTCGTGAACAGTGTTATTAGAACTAGATTCTGAGTAATTTATTGTGCTGTTAAAAGTTACTTGTTCAAACAGGCCTGGATGAATTGCTATTTTAAAAGTACTTGCATCAGCCTGATTCGCACCACCACTTCTTCTGATATAAAGGTCATAATTTTGATTTTTATCTGATACGACCTTAATAGCCGTCTGAGTATAATCCAAACTCTTTGATGTAATCATTATATCTTCATGGTGTCCAACCTCTATATCAGCCACTACGTTACAAACAACATTACCGATAGTTGCAGTGGCAGTCATTTGAATTCCAGTTCGGAAACTAGGCCCCGTAATTGTTGCAAATTTTGTATATGTTTGAGCGTTAGCAGAAACTTCTGTAAAGTAAACTCTCCGAGCATAAGTATCTCCACTTTGTTGTGGGAATATTATTTCTTTAAAATTTGAAGATTGAAAGCGAACTCTTTCATCTGCCCCACTAGTGCAGAATTTTAAACTACCAGACTGTGCCCTTATACAAAAATCTGTTGCTCCACCACCAGTAGCAAGTTGTGCTGCAGAACCAATAAATCCAAGACTCGCACCATCATCACCCATTTCGTAAATATTATACGAACCAGTTGAATTTGATGTCTTAAACTTAGTATTAATTGCAGACGTAGATAAATTATCAAGTTGACCAGTTGAATGGATGCGAAGTCTTTCATTTCTACCAGTTGTATTATCTCTTGTTCTAAAGACTAATCCACTTTCTCCATTACCTTGTCTTATTGCACCAATTTCTGATATAGCTCCAGTTTCACCTGATTTAGATAAATTAAATGTTATACCAATACTTTGACTAGAACTTGTTCCTGTTGAGTTTAAACTAAGTCCTATATCAAGACCACCATCAGTAGTTGCATAACTAGAAGTTGTATCTTCTGGTTTTACAGTTAGAAGTCCATTACTTGCGATGCGAAGTCTTTCTGCGTTTGTTGTATTTGAATTTCTTGTAGCAACTATAATATCTGGTGCCTGACCATTTGTAACTGATTGTGCGATTATAGATGCTGATTGAACTGAAGTGGCATTAGCACATTCCAATGACAAGGCAGTATATCTACCAACTCCAAAACTATAATTTTGAAGTCTCATACCTGAACTATCTGCACAGGTTTGTTGGTCAAGAGGGTCAGTATCAGAACTGTTTTGTTGAACTATAAATCTTGCTCCACTGGAGGTAGTAGTTCCCATCACAAATTCACCATCCGATGTGAAGCGAGCTTTTTCACTAAAATTACCATCAGAATTTCTTGATTGGAAAACGAGTTCAGATTCAAAATTAGTTGAAGTATTAAGGCAAGCAATATTAAAAATTGATGCAGCACCAGTGCCTCTATCTGCTCTTAATTGTATTCCACCATATATGTTATCTGTACCATTTTGATTTCTGACTCTAATGTGTGGACTTATACTAGTTGTTGCTGTATATGTATCAGCAAAACTTGAATTTGCTTCAACCAATCCACCTGAATGGATGCGAAGTCTTTCAGGTGGTGTAGTTCCACCACTTCCTTCAGGAGTTGTCCTGAAAGAAAGTGATCCAGGCATATCAGAAGTGTCACCGCCAGTGCCTACCTCACCATCAACTATTGCTGTGATTTGTGCTGCATAACTAAAACCAGATCCATTAGCACCATAGAAAGTTATATGTCCGAGTTCATCATTATCTACAACTGCTAGGTTAGTTCCAACTGTGTTACTTCTTGATCTTCCTATGTTTAAACCATAAGCACCATAACCTGAATTATATCTAACTATTGAAATACCATCTTCACTAGAGTTTCCAGCAATATTAAATGTATATCCATTAGGAAGGCGAGCAGTGGAATTATTAGTACCCGTTGCATTATTACCATGTAAGAATAATTTACCATCATATATTCTCATCCACTCCGTATCTTCCTGTTCTCCAAACCTAATTGCATTAGAAGCCGTTGCACTACTTGGATTGAAGAAACTCATCCACATTCGTTTACTGGTATTATCATCAACATTGTATTCAATTCGTTTTTCAGTTCCTATCCATCCATGTGTTTGAGTATCCTGCCATCTTCGATCATAAATGTCAAAGTTAAGACGATTGGGAGTCATTGTTGTAAATCTTCCATTATAATTTCTATCATTTTCATTAGATCCAACAGCATCACCATGAAGAACGTGTAACAAATAAGTGGGGTTGTCAGTATTAATTCCAACATGACCATCTGATTTAATGCGAACTCTTTCTACAACATTATTAGTTGTAACATCACCAGTGTTTAATTTAATTTCTCCTGAAAAGTAAACCTGCACATCTCTCAAACGACCAAAGCGAAGTCCAGTAGTCATTGCCCCTAAATGAGGACTTAATCCAAGAATAAATGCACCTTCTTTTTCAGGAGCAAGACATAAATCTCCTGCTTCTGAACCAGTGATATGGTCGTTATCTGCACCAGCACGAGAAAGTATGGCATTATATGATGCACCAGCCATGGATTGTAAACCGAATTGGATACCACT
>MDTE01116412.1_pt1 | contig 14656 bp, 12 predicted proteins | sample 811231 | NCBI WGS metagenome assembly MDTE01 (sample SAMN05326651, study PRJNA326480) | marine metagenome | isolation source: seawater | place: Indian Ocean: Red Sea | collected 2010 | reverse complement strand
ATATCCTGGCCAATTAGGTGACCAATCCATCCATAAACGCTCAATAAAATTAAAATCATTATTAGCTACCGCAAGATCAGCTATAGGAAGTTGAAAAAAGAACATATACCAAGATCTTCTTTGTTGATCTCCATCAGATAGAAATGAAGCTCCTACACTAATTCCGTGAGGAACAGAGACGGTTATCATCTTATTAACTAAGTCTGGTTCTAAACCGGCTATTCCATAAGAAATGCTGGCACCCCAGTCATGACCAAATAAGCTGATTTTTTTGTCTGTAACAGATTTAGTAAAACTAATCATTTCTTCAGCTATACGCAAAGACTGATAGGTATCTAGATTTTTATCATCGGGATGATAACCTGGTAAATAAGGAGCTATCACTTGATACCCATTGCTTGAAAAAAAATTTAGTTGATGTTGAAAATTTTTTGCACAATCAGGAAAGCCATGAATCAAAAGCAAAGGATTTCCTTCTCCCATCGAATAGAAATAATGTCCGCTGCTTGATTTAGATAGATTCATTAGAAATTTCCATAAGGTTATTTAACAAGCGATAACCATAAATACTAATGTATACCATGAAAATAAAAGTAACAAAAACACTGATGGCCACATAAATATTTATATTATCTTCAAGTAGAAAAATAGCCGGGCCTGCTAGGATGAATATCATTATGAATATTAATGCAACAAATACAGATAACAAGTAGCCAAGGACATTCCAACCATTATCTTGAGTTACTTCTATGGATTTTTTTAAAGATTTAATAATTCCATCATCAAACATAATGGCAAAATAACTAGCAAAAAATAATCTAGCTAAAAAATATAACGCTGGAATAATCAAAGCCACTAGACCTAATATAAATGCAATACCTGTAATTAATTGAATTATAAGAATTTTAATATATAGGTATGCACCAAGATAAAAGTAGTTTGTGATCGATCTCTTTCTTTCTTTACATATATCATCAATTATTAATATGGTTAAAATTGCAGAATATAAGGAAAGCAGGTTAGTTATTAATTCAAGAAAAAAAGAAGGATTAGTTGTCCCAAATTCATTTCTTGGAATAGGGGACATCTGTAAATACACTAAAAAAATTATTATATATACAGGGAAAACAATAGTTAAAAATTTAGCAAAATGATTTGAAAATAAATTATTAGTAAATTTAAATGCATCAAGTATCATAAGATAGTCCTAATACAAGGATTGTAACAAAAAAAAGATTATTAACTATGATAGAAATCTGGTCCAAGCCTAATTGCATATTTTGTGACAAAGCAGAGAAACTTTGTCAGCTTAAAGACCTTACATACAAGAAATATATGTTGGATGTTGATTATTCTCGAGAAGATCTATTAGATAAATTTCCTGAGGCAAGGACTTTCCCTCAGATTACCCAGGATGGTAAATATATTGGCGGATATACTGAATTAGAGAAACACTTAATTTAACTAGTGAATACATTAACAGAAGTTCTTGATTTTCTTACTTATTATCTGGTAGATCAATATTGGTTTCCTGCTTTTTTAATAGGTACTGGAATATTTTTTACGATCTACTTAGGCTTTCCCCAAATAAAATACTTCAAACATGGATGGCGAATATTAAGTGGTAAATATATAAAGGAAGAAACTGAGGGTGATACCACGCCATTTCAGGCTTTAACAACAGCATTATCAGGAACAGTTGGTACAGGCAATATAGGTGGAGTAGCCCTAGCCATCTTTCTTGGAGGACCTGCAGCAATATTTTGGATGTGGGTAACGGCATTTTTAGGAATGACTACTAAGTTTGTGGAGGTCACTTTGTCTCATAAATATAGAGAAAAGTTACCTGACGGAAGTATGTCGGGAGGGCCTATGTATTACATAGAGAATGGCTTGAATATGAAATGGCTAGCTGTAGTTTTCTCTGTTTGTCTATTACTGATGTGTCTTGGCACCGGGAATATGCCACAAATAAGTAGTATTTCAGTAGTCTTATACGATACTTTTAGTATCCCCAAATTGGTTACAGGCCTAGTCTTATCAATTTTAGTTTGGATGGTTATCATTGGAGGAATTAAGCGAATTGCTCAAATTGCAAGTAAGCTAGTGCCTTTTATGGCTTTCTGGTACATAGTTGGAGGCTTAGCTGTAATTATAGGTAATTATGAAAATATTATTCCTTCCTTTAAATCAATTTTTGTTCATATCTTTAACCCCACAGCAGCTGTCGGAGGTTTTTTAGGTGCTAGTGTAGCTGCAGCTTTAACTAGAGGAGTAAATAGAGGTCTTTATTCTAATGAAGCTGGGCAAGGTTCAGCTCCAATTGCTCACGCATCTTCGAAAACTGAAAATCCTGTAGAAGAAGGTATGGTGTCTATTCTAGAGCCTTTCATAGATACTATAATAATTTGTACTCTTACAGGTTTAGTTATCCTTTCTTCTGGAGTCTGGACTGAAAAATTTGATAACAAATTTGAAGCCAGTTCTATGCTTTTTGTTGAGGGACAATATTTAGAGAGTAATTCAAAAGATACAGAGATATTAAGAGAATATTACTATGGCTCAGGATCAGATATCGAACTAAATGGAACTATAGAAGTACTAGATGGTGTAATAACTTCTAAAAATTTTACTTTAATGCATAATCGTTCTATTGCTGAAAATGTAGTTATATCAAAAGATAATTCCAATTTTACAGGTTCAATAGAAATAATTAACGGAAGAATAGTAAATGTTAATGATTTTATTGTACAAGGTAGATCTTTGTTATTAGGAGCTGATTTAACAGGAAAAGCTTTTACAAAGAGTATTTTTGGTGATTTTGGTCAATATATTGTTGCAATTGGCTTATTACTATTTGCTTTCTCTACTGTAATTGCCTGGTCATATTATGGTGATAGAGCTACAGCTCATCTATTTGGGGAAGGGTGGATACTTTATTACAGAATTATCTATGTTGCTGCTTTTTTCACAGCTTCTATTATTGATACAAAAATAGTCTGGGATATTGCTACAGTTATAGGGCCTATAGCTACAATACCTAACCTTCTGGCTTTAATTTTCTTAAGAAAAGAAATGAAACAGATTGCTGATGGTTATCAAATAAGAAAAGCCCCTAAATAGTAAACCTACTAAATTATTAGATAACTATATATAGAAGTTTTTTTACTCTTTACCACTATAAGAAGTATTGATATATTCGCATAATATATATTATGTTAAATTATGGAATAGACCAAACAAGACCACAACCCTTCTTTACACATTTCTCTGCTAATGTAGATATAACTTTAGTATTTAATTGAAAAGATAACTTATCTTCAAAAATAGTTTCCTTGTTTTGGCCCGAAATACCAATAACCTTACAAACATTATCTGGTTTATATAATTGAATAAAATTGTTATAGGAAACAAGATTTCTAGAATAATTATTTGAATATAAATTTGAAGCTGTTCTGTAAACTTTTATAAAATATTTTTTATTAAAAGTATCTACATTATTAAAAAATATTATTTTGTTATGACATTCAGGTGTATGTGATTTAACTATTAAATCCTTAATATTGGTATAAGGAACTTGACTTCTAGGACCATAAAAAAACAATACAGAAATTATACAAACTAAAATTACTAATACTTTAATGAGATAGCTATCATTATTTCTCTTATGAACTAAAACTAGGTAAATAACTATCAGCGGAATAAAGGTCATAAAATATCTAGCTTGATAAATTGGTGTAACAATAAATGAATAAATAAAGATAATGGTTAATGCAATAATGGTAGGTAAGATTAATCTTTTTTCTTTTATTAGGTATTTAAATGAAACCTTAGTTTCAGAAATTAAAACCATTATTGAGAATATAAAAATTGGAATTATAAAACCGCCTGTATTTACTATATGTGATAAGGACAATTCAATATGTAAATCTTCAATTATTCTGTTTGAATAAAAATAGACTAATGCTAGAGGTATAAAACCACCTAATAACAATAGAGTCCTGTTCTTACTTTTTTCTGAAAAAAATAAGACAAAGTAGCTTGTAGCAACTAAAAGTCCGCAAAAAGGGTGTACAAAAGAAAGAAGACTTCCTCCTGCTAATAAAGGGTATATATGTCCTCCTCCTTTGTCCTTCTCTTCCAAGTAAAGTAAGTACAAAATAGAGAAAACTGTAGAGAGAGATAATATTAATCCGCTAGATTTAAGTTCAAAGAATATTCTTATAAAGAACTCACTGCTAATTAGTAGACTTAATATGATTATAAGGTTATCAAAACCCATTTTTTTTCTTAATAAATAGACTGAAAAAATAATAATTATTAGATTAAGTAGGTTAATCCAAACTAATTTTGCAGGATCCGTAATATTCAGCAAGTTTGAAAAGAATTTAAAGAATATTATGCTAAAAGGAAAGTTAGGGTCATCAAGGTAACCAGGTTTAAATAAATCTATATAGTTGGAGTCCAAGTAATGAAGTAACCAAAGTTCGTCACCCCACAAGGAGAGTTCATTTAAACTTATTACATACAAAGAACATGAGAATACTAATAGAAGAAATAAAGAGTAATAAAATAAAGAAGTTATTGGCAATTTAAATATTTTCATCTATTAAGAATATATTTATTTATATTATGGATGATTCTTGTTTAAATCACTCAAAATTTCTTATTTTTTAAAAATAGAATTCATATGAAGCCCCTTGAAGGATTAAAAGTTTTAGACCTTACACACATGCTGGCAGGTCCTTATGCAGGTATGGTCATGGCTGATTTAGGAGCAGAAGTAGTAAAGGTTGAACCTTTAGGAACTGGAGAAATGACTAGAAGCTTGTTGTCTAATGACCCAAATTACTCTTTTAAAGGTTTTGGAGCATACTTCTTAACCTTAAACAGGAATAAGAAGAGCTTAACAGTTGATCTAAAGGATCCTAAAGGTTTGGAAGTATTTTATGATTTAGTAAAAAATGCAGATGTTGTCCTGAATAATTTTAGTGCGGGTGTAGTCAATAAATTAAAAATTGATTACAAGAGTTTAAGTCAAATTAATTCAAAGATTATTACTTGTTCAATCACAGGTTTTGGAGAAACTGGAGAGCATTCTAATAGACCTGCATATGACCAAATAGTACAAGCATATAGTGGCGGAATGTCTATAACAGGACCTGATTCAACAATGCCTACAAGAGCAGGCATTCCTATAGGAGACTTAGGTTCAGGCTTGTTTGCAGTAATTGGAATTCTTTCTGCTCTTGTTTCGCGTGGTAAAACTGGAAAAGGTCAGCACCTTGATCTTTCTTTGTTAGATGTACAAATCTCTCTTTTAACCTATATGGCCACAATGCATACATTATCTGGTATTGACCCTGAGCCTATTGGAAATGCTCACTTTGTTCACGTTCCCTATAATAGCTTTACAACTAAAGATGGATTTGTAGTTATTGCTGTCATAACTGATGCTTTCTGGGAAGAACTATTAAAAATAGTTGATATAGATTGTTTAAGAAAAAAAGAATATAAAAACTCTAGTGGCAGACTCAAAGATCAGAATTTTATTGAATCAGAATTAAATAAAAAGCTTTCAACAAAAAATTCAGATTACTGGATTAATTCTTTAAATTCAGCAAAAGTTCCTTGTGCTCCTATAAACTCTTTTAGTAGAGCTTTAAAAGATGAGCAGGTAATTCATAGAAATATGATTGTTGAAGTTGAGCATCCTGATGGTGGTAAAGTAAAAATGCCTGGTAATCCCGTTAAACTTTCTGTAACTGATGAAGATTCTTTTTCCCCTCCTCCTCATTTAGGAGCGCATACAGAAGAGACCTTAAAAGATTGGTGTAATTATTCCGAACAACAAATAAAGAAATTAATTAAAAGAAAGATCATTTCTAATTAATGCAATATGATTCTATCAATTAAAAAGCTTGAAAAAGCTATCAAAGCTATAATAAAGAAAATAGCAAAAAGGAGTTTCCAGAATTTAAATTTTTTTTCTTTCATATTCAAGTTTTGATTAATTAAAGCTAGTAAGGCAAAATCTATTATATATGGCAAAACAAGACTTAATTGAAATGGAAGGTGAAGTAATTGAAACTCTTCCTAACACTACTTTCAGGGTTAAATTAGAAAACGAACATATAGTTACGGCTCATATCTCAGGAAGGATGAGAAAGAACTATATCAGGATTCTTACTGGAGATAAGGTTAAAGTTGAAATTACTCCTTATGATCTTTCAAAAGGAAGAATAATTTTTAGAGAAAGGTAGATTAAGTTACTTTATTAGTTTTCTTTATAGACTTAAAGCTTAAACTGAGAGTATCGTCCTTTAAATCAATCAAAACGATACCTCCTTTGGTTTGAAGTTCACCAAATAAAATCTCATCGGCTAATGGTTTTTTAATATTTTCTTGGATCACTCTTTGCATGGGTCTTGCTCCCATGGTTTTATCGTAACCTTTTTTAGCTATCCATTCTCTAGCTTCATCAGAAACTTCTAATTGAACTTTCTTGTCATCTAATTGAGCCTGGAGTTCAACAAGAAATTTATCAACTATTGTTTTTATTACCTTAATACCTAAAGGATTAAATGAAATTATTGCATCTAGTCTATTTCTAAATTCAGGAGAAAATGTTTTCTTAATAATCTCTAAACCATCTTTAGTATGGTCCTGGGTTTGGAATCCCATAGAGGCCCTACTCATATCCTGTGCGCCTGCATTGGAAGTCATTATGAGTACTACATTTCTAAAGTCTGCCTTACGTCCATTATTGTCTGTTAGAGTTCCATGATCCATAACTTGTAGAAGAATATTAAAAACCTCTGGGTGTGCCTTTTCTATTTCATCCAACAATATTATGGAGTGCGGATGTTTAGAGACTGATTCTGTTAATAAGCCACCTTGATCATAACCTACATAACCTGGAGGTGCTCCTATTAATCTTGATACAGTATGTCTTTCCATGTATTCCGACATATCAAATCTAATAAACTCTACTCCCAAGATTAATGCTAACTGTTTAGATACTTCAGTTTTTCCTACTCCTGTTGGACCCGAAAAAAGAAAAGAACCTACTGGCTTTTCTACAATACCTAGTCCTGCCCTTGATAACTTAATTGAAGAAGCTAGGTTTGCTATTGCTTCATCTTGACCGAAGATTACTCTTTTTAGATTTTCTTCAAGTTTACCTAAAGAAACTTTATCTGATGAAGAAACTGTTTTTTCAGGTACTCTTGCAATTGAAGCTACTATCTTTTCAACATCTATATCAGAAATAGTTTTCTTTCTTTTTGATTTTGGTAAGAGTTTTTGTCTAGCTCCAGCTTCATCAACAACATCTATAGCCTTATCTGGAAGAAATCTATCGTTTATATACTTTGAAGATAGTTCAGCGGCTGCTTTAAGAGAAGATTCCGTATATTTAATTTTATGATGATCTTCAAATCTTGATTTTAATCCCTGAAGAATTTTGATAGTTTCATCTGTACTTGGCTCTAATACCTCTATCTTTTGAAAACGCCTTGATAGAGCTCTGTCTTTTTCAAAAATTCCTCTAAATTCTTTAAAAGTTGTTGAGCCTATAAATCTAAGTTCATTTTTAGCTAAAGCAGGTTTTAAAAGATTAGAAGCATCCATAACACCGCCTGAGGTAGCACCTGCCCCTATAATTGTATGAATCTCATCAATAAAAAGAATTGAATTTTTAGTTTCTCCAAGTTCCTTTAGGACTAACTTAAGTCTTTTTTCGAAGTCCCCTCTGTATTTAGTTCCTGCTAGTAAGGATCCCATGTCCAAAGAGTATATTGTGCTACTTGAAATAATCTCAGGAACTTTGTTTTCAACTATTAATTTAGCTATGCCTTCGGCTATGGCTGTCTTCCCTACTCCAGATTCACCTACCAACAATGGGTTATTTTTATTTCTTCTTGCTAAAATCTGTATAACTCTCTCAACTTCACTTTTTCTTCCTATTAAAGGGTCAATCTTATCTTCACTAGCCTCTCTATTAAGATTTAATGTAAAAGACTCTAAAGCCGAACTGCTCTCATTAATAACTTTTTTAGAAGAATTCACATCGTTTTCTTCTAATAATTCTTCGTCTTCATCTCCGTGACTTATAAAACTTACAATATCCAATCTAGTTATCCCTTCTTGATTAAGAAGATAAACACTATGACTCTCTTTTTCACTGAATATTGCTACTAATAAATTAGCTCCATTTACTTCTTTTTTTCCTGAAGATTGAACATGGAAAACTGCTCTTTGCAGCACTCTTTGGAATCCTAATGTGGGCTGTATCTCTTTATCTTCCTCTTCTTCTATTGTGGGAGTTGTTTTAGAGATAAAGGATTCTAAATTAGATTGGAGTGATTCTATATTAGCTCCACAAGAATTTAATACCTTAAGAGCTTTGGTATTCTCTAATAGCGAAAGGAATAAATGCTCAACAGTTACAAATTCATGTTTTTTCTTATGCGCTAATTTGAAAGCGTTATTTAAATTTTTCTCTAATTCTTCGTCTAACATTAGTCTTCATCTACTGGTTCAATTTCACTTATAAGAGGATGCTCATTTTCTCTAGCAAAATTATTTACTTGAGATGACTTTGTTTCAGCAACCTCTTTTGTAAATATACCGCAAACTCCCCTCCCTTGGGTATGCACTGCTAGCATAATTTGGGTTGCTTTGTCTCTATCATATCCAAAAAAACTTTGGAGAACATAAACTACAAACTCCATAGGGGTGTAGTCATCATTAAAAATTAAAACTCTATAAAGAGGAGGTTTTTTTAATTGAGGTTTTTTAGCTAAGGATACGGTTGAAGTATCTTGATCTTCTTTATCTTCTATATTCAAATAAATTTTAGATAAAACATTCTGAATAAACATTAGTCCATATTATCAATTATTGCTTCAGCAAATTCTGAACATTTTACTAAACTAGCTCCGCTCATAAGTCTTTCAAAATCATAAGTTACTGTTTTATTTTTAATAGTATCAGAAAGTCCTTTTATAACTAGATCTGCAGCCTCTGTCCAACCCATATGTCTCAACATCATCTCTGCTGAGAGAATTAAGGAACCAGGGTTTACTTTATCTAAACCTGTATATTTAGGGGCTGTTCCATGCGTTGCTTCAAACAATGCAACTTTATCTCCTAAATTTGCTCCAGGAGCGATTCCAATGCCGCCTACTTCTGCTGCCAGAGCATCTGATATGTAGTCTCCATTTAAATTAAGTGTAGCAATAACATCGTATTCATCAGGTCTTGTTAATATTTGCTGTAGGAAAGCATCAGCTATAACATCCTTAATGATTATTTCTTTTTTAGTTATTGGATTTATTAATGAGTGCCAAGGACCTCCATCTATTTCTTTAGCTGCATATTTTTCTGCTGCTAGTTGATAACCCCAGTCTTTAAAGGATCCTTCTGTAAATTTCATTATGTTTCCTTTATGTACGAGAGTTACAGAGCTCCTATCATTTGCAATTGCATAGTTAATTGCTTTATCTACTAGTCTCTGGGTTCCTTGCTTTGATACAGGCTTAACTCCAATACCGCATTCTTCATCAAATCTTATTTTTGTTACACCCATCTCTTTTGTTAGAAAGTTAACTACTTTGATTGCTTCATCAGAACCTGCTTCCCACTCAATACCGGCATAAATATCTTCTGAATTTTCTCTAAAAATAACCATATCTGTTTTTTCTGGACTTACTACTGGACTAGGCACGCCTTCAAAATATCTAATAGGTCTTTGGCATACATATAGATCTAGCTCTTGTCTTAGTGCAACATTAAGAGATCTAATTCCTCCACCAACAGGAGTAGTTAAAGGTCCTTTTATACCAATTAGGAAAGTTTCTAATGCAGTTAAGGTTTCTGTAGGTAACCATTTTCCATCTCCATATACTTCTACTGATTTCTCACCACAAAAAATTTCCATCCATGAAATTTTCTTTTTATCTTTATAGGCCTTTGAAACTGAACTATCCACTACATTTATCATTGCTGGAGTTATATCTGAACCTATACCGTCACCTTCAATAAAAGGAATAATGGGGTAATTTGGTATTACTAGTTCATTAGCAGAATTAAAGTGAATTTTTTCACCTTCTTCGGGTACCACGATATGCTTAAATTTCATAAATAAAGACTTAATTTTTGTTAGTGGAGGCAGAATTATATAGCATATGGCTTATAAAATTAATTTTCTAACAAAATATGACAAAAGGAAGGGTTCTATTAGCTTTATCTGGAGGCGTAGACTCTTCAGTGGCAGCTTTATTGTTAAAAAAACAAGGATATGAGGTAGAGGCTTTATTCATGAGAAATTGGGAAGATGATGATGGTTCTCCTTATTGCAGTATCAAAGAAGATTTTATGGATGCTGTTTTTGTATCAAAGCAATTAGATATTAACTTAACAGAAAAGAATTTTTCTAAAGATTATAAAAATAAAGTATTTAAATATTTCCTTAAAGAACTTAATGAAGGTCGTACTCCTAATCCAGATATTTTATGTAATAAAGAAATTAAATTTGATAGTTTTTATGAATATGCAATGAATAAGGATTTTGATTTCATATCTACTGGACATTATGTTCGTAAATCACATGAAAAAGAGAAAGTTTATCTCAAGAAAGGTAAAGATATCCTTAAAGATCAAAGCTACTTCTTGCACTCTATTAGTAATGAATCTATTTCTAAATCATTATTTCCTCTTGGTTGTATTACAAAAAAAGAAGTAAGAGATATAGCAAGAAAAGAAAAATTAATAACGAGTAATAAAAAAGATAGCACAGGCATTTGTTTTATCGGAGAAAGACCTTTCCCCGATTTTTTAGAGAAATATATTTCAAAAAATCCTGGGCCTATATTCGATGAAAATTTAAAAGAAATTGGTAAACATATTGGTCTCCCTTTTTATACTCTTGGTCAAAGGCAAGGATTGGGTATAGGAGGAGTTAAAAATAGTAAAAATTCTCCTTGGTATGTGGTGAATAAAGATTTAAAAAACAATAGTTTGACTGTAGTTCAAGGAAATGATCACCCCTTATTAATGTCTAAGAAGTTAACTGCAAAAAACCTAAGTTTAATTAATCCTTTAAAAAAGAAAGAGTTTTCATGTAAAACAAAAATTAGATATCGCCAGGAAGATCAGGACTGCTTTATTAAAATTTTAGGTAATAATATAGAAGTAAATTTTAGCGATCCGCAAAGAGCTATTACACCAGGACAATCAATAGTACTTTATGATGAAGATGTGTGCTTAGGAGGAGCTGAAATCAGTAGCATCTCTTACGGTGATTTATAGACCTTTCCTCCTTTCATCACAAAGTCTACTTCTTCTAAAACACTAATATCTTCAATTGGGTTACCACTTACAGCTATGATGTCTGCTTTTTTCCCTTTGGTTATAGTACCTATAACATCTTGTAGACCCAAGAGTTTTGAAGCTTCTAATGTTGCTGATTGAATTGCTTTTATAGGAGGCATCCCAGCTTCAACCATATGTCTAAATTCTTCAGCATTTTTACCATGTTCAGAAACTCCTGTGTCTGTTCCGTATGCTATTTTCACTCCAGCTTGGTAGGCTTTAGCAAATGTTCCTTTTATCTTTGGACCTATTTCAGCAGCTTTAGGTCTTACAAGTTCTGGGAAAAAATCAGGTTCTTGCGCTTTTTCTGCAACCCATAATCCCGCAATAATAGTAGGCACATAGTAGGTACCCTTCTCTCTCATTAACTTCATAGCCTCTGAATCCATCAAAGTTCCATGCTCTATTGAGTGAACACCCGCCCTAACTGCTCTCTTTATTCCTTCAGCCCCATGTGCGTGAGCAGCAACTTTAAAACCATAATCGTTGGCAATAGTTACTATCTTTTTTATTTCTTCTTGAGTAAATTGAGGGTTCTCTCCACTTTTTGCATTACTTAGAACTCCACCAGTAGCTGTAATCTTTATTAAATCAGCTCCCTCTTTGTAACGATACCTAACGGCTTTCGAAGCATCATCTAGGCTATTAACAATGCCGTGTTGTGGTCCAGGATCGGATGTCAGCGATTTATTTAAAGAATTAGTAGAATCACCATGGCCTCCTGATGAGGCTATTGTTGTACCAGATGAAAATATTCTAGGTCCTGGCACTAGTCCTTTTGAAATTGCATTTCTTAAACTAATACTAACACCATCAGTGTCGCCTAAATTTCTAACTGTAGTAAAGCCTGCTAGTAGAGTTTTTTCAGCATTTCTTACTGCTCTTATGGCGTAGTCAGAAGAATTTAATGTAATTTTTTCTTGGTATGAATTTTTACTATATTCAGAAGACAGATGGACATGCATGTCCATTAGTCCAGGTAAAACAGTATATCCACTAAGATCTATATATTCATCGTTAGATTGCGGAGTTATATATCCTACTTGTACTGAAGATATTTCTTCACCTTCTATAATAATAGACATTTCTGGAGATGAATTAGAAGAATCACCATCTATTAAGTATCCTGCATGTATTATTGTTGCAGAGCTTAGGAGGCTAGAAAAAAATAATGTAAGAAAATTTAGAAGCAGATAAGAAGTACGCATTAATATAGTTTGCTTCTTAGAACAACATAACGCAAGTATTCTTAGTCTTGATATATAATTCTTTTTTAAAATATGAGTATAAATAATTTATACAGCATCTCTCCAGTTGATGGTAGATATTCATCAGCAGTTAAAGAACTTAACTCTTTATTCAGTGAATATGGACTAATAAAATTTAGACTTCTTGTAGAAATAGAATGGTTTTTACATCTATCAAATGAAAAATCTATTACTAATTTTTCATCTGTATCTAATATAAATAAGAAAAAATTAAGAGATATTTATAAAAATTTAACACTAAAAGATTCTAATAGAATCAAGAAGATAGAAGAAAAAACTAATCATGATGTTAAAGCTATTGAGTATTATTTAAAAGAAGAAATATCAAAAATTCCTCAACTAAAAAAGGACTTAGTTTTTATTCATTTTGCTTGTACTTCAGAAGATATAAATAATCTTGCTTACTCTTTAATGATCAAAGAAGCTTCTTCAAAAATAATTCTACCTAAAGTAAAAAAGTTGATAGGAAAAATTAAGAAACTTTCTAGAAAGTTTTCTTCAGTGGCCATGATTTCTTATACACATGGCCAGCCTGCCTCTCCTACCACAATGGGCAAAGAGTTAGCTAATTTTGCTGCTCGTTTAGAAAACACATCTCATTGCTATGAGGATATTAAATTCTCAGGAAAATTAAATGGTGCAGTTGGCAATTACAATGCACATTTAATTGCTTACCCTAACTCAAACTGGGAAAAGATCTCAAAAAGCTTTGTTGAAAATCTAGGTCTTACATGGAATCCTTATACAACTCAAATAGAGCCCAAGGATAATTTAGCATCTTTGTTTCATTTGTTTATAAGACTAAATAATATTTTATTAGATTTTTCTAAAGACATATGGTTTTATATTTCTCTTAAGTACTTTTCTCAGAAGGTTAAAAAGGATGAGGTTGGATCATCAACGATGCCTCATAAAGTTAACCCGATAGACTTTGAAAATGCGGAAGGCAATCTTGGCTTATCTATCGTTAATTTCCAACATTTTGCTAATAAACTAACTATTTCAAGACTACAGCGTGATTTATCTGATTCAACTGTTATGAGAAACATTGGAGTTACCTTCAGTCACATGCTTATAGGCTTAGGATCTTTAAATAAAGGAATAGATAAATTGCAAATTGATAAAGAAGTAATCACAAAAGATCTCAAAAACTCTTGGGAAATTTTAACTGAGGCTATACAAACGGTTCTAAGAAAGAATAAAGTGGTAGGCGGTTATGAACTAATGAAAGAAATGTCGAGAGGCAGAGAATTTAATAAAGAAGATTATTTAAAATTAATATCTAAATTACCTTTAAGTAATGAAGATAAAGCTAAACTTTCTAAATTAACTCCTTTAAAATACCTCGGTCTTGCAAATAAGTTAGCAAAAGAAATCTAAAAAAATTTTTATTAAGGTAAAACATGCTTGAATACAACAAAACTATTGAACATTATAAAAAACTAAAAGAGTCAAATAGCAGGCTATATTTCAATATTGATCCAGAAAATGCTGCAAGAATGAGACTTCAAAACAGGTTTAGATCTGGTCTGGAGATTGCAAAATATACTGCTGATATTATGCATAAAGATATGAAGGATTATGACAAAGACCCTTCTAACTATACTCAATCATTAGGTTGTTGGCATGGCTTTACAGCTCAACAGATGATGATGGAAATAAAAAAATCTAGAAGTACAACGGCAAAATCTTATGTTTATTTAAGTGGTTGGATGGTTGCAGCTCTTAGATCACAATTTGGACCTCTTCCTGACCAAAGTATGCATGAAAAGACTACAGTGCCTTCATTAATTAAGGAGATTTATACTTTTTTAAAAAGAGCAGACTCTATACAGTTACAACATTTATTTAATGATCTAGATGAAGCAAAAAATGAGGGCAAGGATGCTAGTAAAATTATTCAAGAAATTGATAATTTTGAAACTCATGTTGTTCCAATTATTGCTGATATTGATGCTGGTTTTGGAAATGAAGAAGCAACATATTTGATGGCTAAGCAGATGATTGAGGCT
>MDTE01164092.1_pt1 | contig 14657 bp, 14 predicted proteins | sample 811231 | NCBI WGS metagenome assembly MDTE01 (sample SAMN05326651, study PRJNA326480) | marine metagenome | isolation source: seawater | place: Indian Ocean: Red Sea | collected 2010 | reverse complement strand
GAAAATAATCCATCTATTGAAACAACAGAAAAAATAGTTTCAGAATTTTCAAATAATAATATCTCCCAAGTTATTGGTTTAGGAGGAGGAAGCGTTCTAGATGTAGCTAAATTCTGCAGTTATAAACTAAAAAAAGAAAAAATTTTGATTCCAACAACATTTGGAAGTGGCAGTGAAGTTACTAGAATTTCAGTTCTTAAAGTAAATGGAAAAAAACAAAGTTTTCATGATGATAATCTATTTGCTGATACGGCAATTATTGATTCATTTTTCATAGAAAACACTCCTGAAAATGTTTTTAAAAATTCATTTGTAGATGCACTTGCTCAATGTAGTGAAGGTTTTGATAGTAAACTGGGAAATTTATATACAAAATTTCTATGTAAAAAAGCATTTAATTTTCTTGAACAAGGCCTTTTAACAAAAAATAATGAATATGTAGTTTTAGGGTCTCTTCTCTCAGGATTGGGTTTTGGAAATTGCTCTACAACATTAGGACATGCACTTTCATATGTTTATTCGAATGAAGGAATTTCTCATGGTCATGCATTAGCTTTTACAACAACAGTGTCCCACAGATTTAATTCATCAATTTTTCACAAACGATTTGAAAACTTAATTAAAAAATTACATTTTGATAATATTCAATTAAAATTAAATCTACAGGATGCAAGTGAATTAATTCTAAAGGATAGAAAACATCTAGATAATAATCCAAAACCAGTCATAAAGGAAGACATTATTAGATTGTTAGATGTTATTAATTCTGGAAAATCATTCGATAATGAAAATAGCTGATTTCCATCATAAACCATTTATGTCAAGATATATGATTCATGATATATGGAATCTCTAGAAAATACCATTGGAGTTGGTAAAGAATCAAAACGATTGGGTAGTAATTTCCTAGGAATATTAAATGATTTAAAACGAAGACCTGAAGATGCATCACGAGAATTGGCTATAGATTTGAATATTATTAATAAAATTATTTCTGGAGAAGTTGAACTACCAAATGAACTTGTTAAAAAAGCAGTCGAAATTTGGCCGGTTAATGAAAGAGACTTCTACATAATTTCTGATGATTGTTTAACAGGTGTAAAAATTATGAGATCAGAACAATCTGAAAGTTCTAGTCGAATAATGGAACGAGCAAACAAACCCTATTACGAATACAGGGATACCGTTTCTAGTACATTGGCACCATTCAGACCTGAATGGATAATGGAATTATGTTATGTTGAAGATAATGATCCAAATAATCCTGAGGTTCAATGGAATCATGGACATTTTATGCATCAATTTACATATTTCATTGGTGAAGTGAATTTTTACTACAAGGGATCTGATGGTTCTAAAAACGTTGCAATAATGAATACTGGTGATTCAATGTACATTACGCCATTTACCCCTCACACTTTTGCAACTAGAAAAGATGCAAAACAAAATGGTTTAATTTTAGCATTGACATTTGGTAACAAAATATTAGGAGATGTCAAACATGAATTATCAGCTATTTCATCTGAACTTGGTCAAGATTTTGCTCTAGACTTTTCTTCAGACGCAAAAACAATATCTTCACTTTTAAGATTTCACAGAGAAATGTGTAGTATAGGAATAAATCAGTTATCTGAAATAACAACAATTAATGCTGAAGATATTGAAAAATTTGAATCTGGTGACCTTGAACCCACAAAATCACAAATATCACAAATAGCAGATGCATTAAATGTTAACATTCGAGATTTAATTCCTAATGACAGAATTGAGAATAAAGTAATAATCAAACCACATGATGAATCAAAAAAATGGAATTTTCCTGAGGATGAAGTAAGATATAGTTTTACTGAACTAGCTAATTCAAAAACACTTCCATATTCTAAGTCATTTGAGATTGATGTTTGTCTTGATGACAAACATGAAATAACAGATTTGAAGTTAGGATTACATCAATATGTTTACAATGTGAGTGAAGAAAACATCTCATTAAATTGGTTTTTTGATAATAAACTGTATTCTGACATTATTCGACCAGGTGATTCAGTATACATAAAACCATTTGTTAGTCATAATTTCCGTGGAAAAGGTAAATTATTGGTTCTAAGATTAGGTGGAAAAGTTGTTGGAGATTCACAAAGAGAATTATCTATAATTGGAAAAGAAAATGTCAAAAGAGCTATAGATGAATCAATGCAATGGTTTGATCCAAAAGGACATAATTAAATTTTAAGTACTTTTTCAGCTCGACTAAGATCCTCTGTAGTATCTATCTCGAACCATAAATCATTTAAAATTATTGGCGTTACAATTGTTCCAGAATCAATCATTTCTTGAAACATATCTGTTAGATAGGCTCTTTCAAATGACTTTGAACTATGGAACTGTTTTGTATTATTATTCTTAAGTTCCAGATATTTTTTTAGTAATTTACAAGCAGCTTTTTCTGTTAATTTAATCAATCCTAGAAATTCACCAATTTCTTGATTTTCTGTACATGCTGAAATATTTTTTCTTAAATATACTATTTTGTTCTTCTCTATAACAACATTCTCTGCTTCTGATAATGGATGTAGTGTTCTATTTTGATAATATTTCTGCCAATCTAATCTCACACCAACTGAAAAATCATAATCAGCTTTTAACAAATTCTCGATCAATTTTTGTTCAAAAATTATATCGGAATATGAGATAATTATTGAATCATTAAATTTTCCCTTGGCACAGAATAAACTTTCATTCATATTTGTCTTGGCAAAATTAGGATTTTTTATATAATTAATATCTGGATAGTTTATCACATTTTGATTATGACCTGTAACGATTGTGATATCATTAATTCCACAATGACGAAAAATTTCAATCTGTCTTTCAAGCAATGTTTTTCCAAATATCTTTATCATACATTTTGGAATCTCTTCTCCAAGAGTACCTAAACGAGAACCTAATCCTGCTGCAAGAATTATTGCTTTCATTTAATATTTTTTAATAGTTAATGCTTATGACTTTTTGGAATATTGAAATTAGAATATAATTATAAATTCTTATTTAATAATTCCACAATTGATTCTGCACCAAATTTTTTAGACTCGTTAACATGAAAAATAGTCCGATTTCTAATCTCTAATAATTTTGGCTGATTTTTCTTTGTCTGTGAAATTAGCATTTCTATTTCGTTAGGTAAAAGATCCAAATTACTAGGAAAAAGTATCTTTCCGATTTTTTCTCTGATGCTTACTTCAATCGGAATTAAGGATATCTTTTCAAATTCTGGGTTATTAGTTTTTTTTGGTACATCGATAAATATCACTGGTTTCTTAAATGCAAATGAAAATTCTAATGCAGAACCCGACCAATCAGTTATCATTAATGAAGATGAGAAAAATGAATCAAAATTTAGAATATTATCTTCAAAAATAAAATCATCTTGATTAGAAAATCTTTTTTTAATTTTCTCAATTTTCTTTTTTGATTTTTTTTGTGACATTGGGTGTGGTCTTAATGTCACTTTGTACTTATTTTTTAATAAAATTTCAATAATATCTTCACTTATTGTTTCAAAAATTCCATCTTTACCCCACGATGGTGCTAATAATACATTTGTATTATCTTTAGATCCAAAATTTTCTTGTGGATATTTTTCTAAAAGATTGTCCAAATGTGAATATCCAAATTTAATTAGATTTTTAGGCTTTAGATTATACTCTTTTTCAGTATTTCTAATTTCTTGTATCTGATAATCTCCTACGCATAGAATGGTATCAAAATTATCAAATGCAGATTTCTGGTAAACTAAATGAGTACTTACCATGGAATGAAACATGTAAACATAGTGTACAGGATAAACTTTTGAGCGCTTAATATGAAAAGTTTCTAGATCTGGCATCGTCATTATCATAATTTTGGCTTTAAGATTTAAGAAAAATTTTGTTCTGACAATTCCATCGCCAATATAGAATGTTTTTACTCGATTCTTAGATTTCATTAAAGATAATTCATTTTTACTTGAAGTAACATAGCAAATATCCATATCATGTATTGTTGTCAATTCATCAATTAATGATTCAAAAATTAACATTGAATTCTCATTTTCAGAATAAAAAACTATACTTCTTTCATCTAATGATAACTCTTCAAATTTTTTTAGCTCATTCCTTTCACTTCCAAATGAAAATTTCATTAATTGATAATCTGATTTAATATTAATTAACATTACAATTAAAAAATCAATTACTCATCCTTTAGTTATCTCCTTTAATTAACCAACCACCGTCAACATAGATGTCTTGACCTGTAATATACGATGATGCATCAGATGCTAGAAAAATTATCACACCAACCAAATCTTCTGGGAAACCCCATCTTTTTAAAATTGTTCTATTTGCACGGTCTTTTCTTTTTTTAAGATTATCCCAACTTCGTTTAGTCATTTCAGTTTTGATATATCCTGGACCAACATTATTTACTCGAATTCCATATTGTCCAAAATCTAATGCCAATGATTTTGTAAGTTGTTTTAATGCACCTTTAAATGCTTGATATGCTGGATTATTGGGAAATGCTAACTCTGCATTAATACTTGTAATATTGATTATTACTCCACCCGATTTTTGATTCTTCATAATCTTGGCAAATTTTTGTGATAATACAAAAGGTGCTTTTAGATTTACTTGATATGTTTGATCCCAAAACTTTTCTGGATAACTAATTGTAGTATGTGGAAATGAAACACCCGCATTATTTACCAGAATATCTATTTTCTTATGTTTTTTAATTATATAATTATATAATTTCGAAATAATATCCTTTTTTGTTATATCGCCAAAAAACTCATGTACATCTAATCCTTGTTTTTCAAAAGCATTGATTGTATTTTTTAATTCTTTTCTATTATTATCTACTAAGATTACAGTTGCTCCTGAACAAAGCAGTGCTTCTGAAATTGTTTTTCCATTTCCTCTCGCAGCACCTGTTACTAAAGCAACTTTATCTTCCAGAGAAAAAAATCTATCAATATATGACATTCAATAAAATCTAAACAAATAACGATATAAATGATGTTTATCATTGTTAAGATATGCAAAATAATTTAAAAAACATCAAAATTATTGCCACTGATGTAGATGGTGTTCTAACTGACAGTGGCATGTATTATTCTCCTTCTGGAGATTTTCTAAAAAAATTTCATACACGTGATGGGATGGGAGTAACACTGTTACGAAAAATTAAGATCCCTACAATAATAATTACAAAAGAAAAAACCAAAATGGTTAGAATGTGGTCCAAAAAAATGAATATTGCACATTTGTATGATGGTATTGTAAATAAAGAAGGAATTCTTGATAAGATTTCTAAAAAATTTGATGTTTTACCATCTGAAATATGTTATATTGGTGATGATATTAATGATTTAGAATTATTAAAAAAAGTTGGATTTTCCGCTTGTCCAAAGGATGCTATGACACAAGTACGAAAATCTGTGGATTATATTTGTAAGAGTAAAGGTGGAGAAGGTGTACTAAGAGAAATGGCAGATTTGATTGTATCAAAACAATCTTAAGTTTTATTAATATACAAAATTTTTTATTAAATTATGGTCTTCATTGTAGCCGAAATAGGTATTAATCATAATGGTGACTTGGATATTGCAAAAAAATTGATTGATGTTGCAGTAAATGCTGGCTGCGATGCTGTAAAATTCCAAAAACGAACTATCGAAAAAGTTTATTCTAAACAAATCTTAGACTCTCCTAGAGATAGTCCCTGGGGTAATACAACCAGAGATCAAAAAAATGGATTGGAATTTTCTAAAGAAGAATATGATCAAATTGATGAATACTGTAAATCCAAAAAAATTGATTGGTATGCATCATCTTGGGATATTGATAGTCAGGATTTTCTTAGTCAATACAATCTAAAATATAATAAGATTGCATCTGCAATGCTCACAAATATAGAACTACTTGAAAAAGTTTCTAATGAAAAAAAGTATACATTTATTTCCACTGGTATGAGTACACTAGAACAAATATCTGACGCTGTTGAAATTTTTAATAAAAATAACTGTCCATTTGAATTACAGCATTCAAATAGTTCATATCCAATGAAAATTGAAGAAGCAAATCTAAATTGTATTTCTACTTTAAGAGAAAAATTTAATTGTAAAGTTGGTTATAGTGGTCATGAATCCTTAGGATATCTAATATGTGTAACAGCTGTAGTACTAGGAGCCACTTCAATTGAACGGCATATCACACTTGATCGTTCTATGTACGGGTCAGATCAATCTGCATCTCTGGAACCTCCTGGTTTGGAAAGACTTGTGCGTGATATTCGTCGAGTAGATTCTATTATGGGTGATGGAATTAAACGAATCTGGGATTCTGAAATTCCAGTAATGAAGAAACTTAGGAATTTGGATTAATGAATTGATATCTAAAATTTCCAAAATATTCGATGAAAGTATTCAAACAATTGATAGTTCTAAAATAATAATTCAAGATATTTCTAATGCTATAGAAATAATAAAAAATTCTCTTAATAACAATGGAAAAATTATTGTATTTGGTAATGGTGGTAGTGCAGCTGATGCACAACATTTTGTTGCAGAATTTATTGGAAGATTTGAAAAAGAAAGGGAAAGTATTCCTGCAATAGCATTAACAACTGACACTTCAATTATTACTGCTATCGGTAATGATTATGGTTATGAAAAAATATTTTCTAGGCAATGCGAAGCACTAGTAAATTCTAATGATGTTATCTTTGCAATATCTACTAGTGGAAATTCTGAAAATGTAATAAATGGAGTAAAAATAGGAAACCAGAAAAAGGCTAAAGTGATTTCATTAATAGGAAAAAATAGTAATAAACTGAAACCACTCTCTGATTTATGCATATCAATTCCATCAATATCCACACCCAGAATCCAGGAAGTTCATAGAATCATTCTTCATGTTATTTGTAAATTAATAGAAGATGAAATGTAGTTATTTTTTCTTATTTTTTGATAATAACTCTGCAACTATCAAATCAAATTCAAAGTCAATCATATGACCATGTTCTTTAGATAATTCAAATGGTAAAATTTTTCCTGAATTAATCTTTTTAGTTTTTTCAAAATTTTTAATTTTTAGTGCAAACATTCCATCAACATCAAAAACAATTGGTGCTTCTTGTCTTCTAATTACTGTTTTTTTTGCTTTTTTTGATAAAATTAAAAAACCATTCTTATTAAATTCCATCATTCCAAAGTACGGGTTTGGATGAGCTTTAATTGCACCAAAAACTGCATCACATTTAGATTTCTTTAATATTCTTAACATTCCTTTCATGTCATCTTTATCAATAAAGGGTACTGTACAGTCACGTAGAACTATGACATCATACTCACTTCCTAATCTTTTCATCTCTGTAATTGCATGTAACAAAACATCATCTGAGGATGAATTGTCTTTTGCTAGATTTTTTGGTCGTAAGAATGGTACTTTTGCCCCAAATTTCTTTGACACTTTAATTATTTCTGGATCATCAGAAGATACGATTACATCATCAAATAGTCCCGAAGATATACATGATTCGATTGTATGTGCGATTAGAGGTTTTTTATTTAACATCCTCAGATTTTTTCTTTTAACTCCTTTTGAACCGCCACGTGCAGGAATCACACAAAGTATCTTCATACTAAATAAAAAAATATGAATTATAAATTTCCTATTGATAATTCATCATTAATTATATCACATAATTGATATTATGACGATTTTAAAACAAAATTCTTATGTTGATGAATTTTTTTTAAATGCACTTCAACTAACAAATCTATGTCTGAACTATTTTCTTCAATAAATTCTCTTACATCTGAATCATGAATTTTTACATCAACACTTGCATCATTTGAATAAAATTTCTCTGAGATTAATCTAACAAATTCAACCGGATCAAAATCAAATGTATTTTTTTCTAGTATGGCCAAGAATCTATTTAGATCATCTGCATCAACTTTCTCTTTTAGTGCTTTTTTTATAGTCATAGGCAATTTTTCAATATCATTAATTTTATACACTGAAGGTAATTCTTTATACAAAACATTTCCAAAAACTATTGATGCTTTTTCATAAAAAGCTGCTTCAAAACTAGATGAACCTGCAATAGAAATTACTAGAGAACAATTTGCTAATAATTCTTTGTTTGAAAAAGATGGATGAATTAATTTAACATTTGGTATATCCAGTATTTCTTTGTATTGCGAAATCTCTCTCCAATCTCTAGTAACATTTGATGGATTTTCTTTAACATATAGTTGATAATTTGTTGGAATTGATTTTGCAACGTGTCTAATAACCTCAATCTGATTTGTATAGAATGGAGAATCAATCAATAGATATCTCTCTAAATCGGTTGACATTGGAAAATAAATAAAAGAATTTTTTAGATCAATACTTTTCATTAAATTTTTTTCTAAGAAATTCTCTCTAGATTTTTTTCTAATTTTTGATAAAAATATATCTGATAAAACTTTGAATTTTGTTCTTCCGTAATAATTATAATTTGTTTCTATATTCTTGTTAGTTGATACTAAATAATCTATTAAAGCATTAAAATCATCTTTTGAATTTCTTTTTTCAATTTTTTTATAAAATTGTTTTAATTGAGAATGTCCAGAATACGAATCTAAATAGTCACGTAATTCAGAAAAATCTCTTTTTTTAAACGAAATTGATTGTAATTCTGAAAAATAATCAATTGTAGTAACATCTTCTGATAACATTGTCTTGTATCCTAATTTTGGTGGACTCAACATCAAAATTTTACATTTAGTTTTTTTGCAAATTTCTTTAAATAATTCTAAATGATGAAATGATGGTTGTTTTGTTAGGAAATAATCTGGATTAATCTCATCTAAAACCCTTTGAAAAAAACGTATAGACATTTCATCTATTTTTAAAATTTCATCAGAAGAAAATTTATGAAAATTATTGAATCTATAAAAAATTCTCTCGTTTAAAGCCATAGTCCATAAATTAATCTCATTTTCCTCTTCAAACTTTTTCAAATAATCTAAATCTGGAGATTTATCTGAAGATTTAATTTCATCATGGTAGAACCATATTTTTTTAAATTCAACAAAATTTTGATTTTGAAAAAATTCTTTTGGTTTATTTGTTATGTCGATAATTGCATAATAATCTGCATCATATTTCTTTTGTAAACCATTTATTAAGAAATAATGTAGTAATTCTGCACCAATCCAGACCAAAATTTTATCCTTTTTTTCAGACACGTTCACATCCTTGATTCGATTCATTTATTTTTTATTATTCATAATTCAACACATGAAACCTAATGTATTATTCATAATAATTGATTCATTAAGATCTGATAAATTTCTTGAACATACAAAAAATCACCATAATTCAAATATCTCGTATTTAATGGAAAATGGAACATTTTTTCCAGATACTATTAGTGCTGCTAATGCCACAATTCTTTCATGGTCTGCATTATTTACATCAAAATTTCCATTTAAAACTGGAATTCGCTCAACACGATTTAACAAATTAAATTCAAACATAATTACTTGTTTTGATATTCTTAAAAAAAATAATTATAAAATATTGGGATATCTCCCAAAATTATCAGAAACTGTAGGTCTATTTCCAAGATTTGATAATAATGATTATCTATACGACTTTTATGGTGGTTTAACAAATGGTCTTGCAGAAAAAACTATTGAAAAAATAAATTCTAATTTATCTGTCCCATGGTTTTTTTTGGTTCATTCGATGGATCTTCACCAACCAATCACTGTTTCAAAGAATTTTGATAAACCACAATTTGGAACAAACCTATATGAGAAAAAACTTTCTGAAATTGATTATTATTTAGGAAAAATTATCGAAAAAATTGATCTAAATAATACAATCTTAGTAATAACCAGTGATCATGGTGATTATATAAAATCCATAACAAAATATGATGGTGAAATAAATTTTGATCAAAATGCTAAAAATGAAAAAATTATATCTAAATTCTCAAAATTCATCCCTGGATTTTTAGAACCTGTTAAAGACAAAGCTTTTCTAAAATTAGAAGAGGAAAAACAAGAAAAAAAATCTAAAAGAATTTCTGAATTAAATCTACGTGAATATGAAAAACGTGCGTTGTTAGCAGGAAAAGCAGATGAGGATCACTTTTTGTTTGATGAACTAATTAAAGTACCATTTTTATTGTATGGTAAAAACATTCCTCAAAAAATCTTTACCGCAAAACAAATTCGTTCTGTAGACATATTTCCAACCTTATTTGAATTTCTTAATCTTAAATTTGAAACTGAAATTGATGGTACAAATCTAAAACCAGTTATTGATGGAATGAATTTTCCTGAAAATCCTGCTTACATGGAAAGTAACCCTCTGGTAATAAAACAATCTAACGATGTAGTTGGTATACGAACAGGTAATTACAAATATTTTAGAGACAAAAATGATTCTAAGAGAAGAATTCATTTATTTGATTTAACAGAAGATCCATTTGAAGAAAAAAATATTTCATCTGACATAGATTTAGTCAAAAAATATGAAAAAATACTTAGTTCAATATTGGAAAAAAGTCAATCTGAAAAACAAGAAAATACCCAAGATTCAGATGAAATAGAAAAAGAATTACGAAAGCTAGGGTATGTTTAATATTATTTAGTCTGATTAATACAACAATGAATCTTCTTTTCATAACTATGGATGGTGCACGAAAAGATCGAACATTAACTGCAAAAAATTATTCTGATATTATAGATAACAGTATGTTTTTCTCAACTGTTGTAACATATGCTCCATTTACTATTGCAGCTATGCATGCAGTATTCAGTGGAACTTATGGCTTTAAAACTGGAGTAAATAGTTACTGGTCAAATCTAAATTTTAAAAAAACTCTTTACAAAACTCTACCCCTATATCTCAAAGATCATAATTATCTTACTCATGCTGATGTAATCAATAAATTAGTTCTACCTCCAGATGGTTTTGATGAATTCATTATTCATGATGAACTACATGACAATCTTACTGATAGACACTTAGAACTAATCAAAAAATATAATTCTGTTAGGAAAAATGGAAAAAATTTCTTTCTTTACCTACATTATAGTAATATTCATACTGGAATAATGGAAAATGTTCTAAAAAAATATAATAATTTCTCAACAGAGTACTTTGAAAATAAAAAGAAAAATGAAGAATACTATGATGAACTATTTGAATCTGCTGATAATTATCTAGGAAAAATTTTAGATTATTGTAATGAAATTAATCTATTAGATGATACACTTCTGGTGATTATTTCTGATCATGGAATAAGCATTGGTGAAAAACATGGAGAACGTGCTTATGGTGTATTTTGTTATGATTACACTCTATTATCTACCGCATTATTCTCAAGTAAAAATCTTCAACATACAAAAATTAAACAACAAGTACGTTCAATTGATATCCTTCCCACAATTCTAGATATTCTTGAAATAAATCCTGACCAAAATTTTAAACCAATGGATGGAGAAAGCTTACTCTCCTTAGCAAATGGTAATATTGAAAAACGAATCGCATTTTCACAATCTGGAAATCCATTAGGTTCACCAAAACCTCCTAAAGAACCAAATGTCTATTCTATTAGAGATGATGATTGGAAGTATATTCGAAATTTACATAATGAATCTGAAGAACTATATTTTCTGAAAGATGATCCTCAGGAAAATAACAATCTAATAGACGTAGAAAGTAAGAAAGCAAATGAATTACGTATTAAAATGGAACAAATTTTAGATTCGTAAAGCACAATAATGTAAAAAATTTTAAAAAATTGTGGAAAATAATGATTCAATCATTGAAAATGAATTAAAAAAACTAGGTTATTGGAATAATCTCTATACCAAAGATGATTATTTTGGAACTGGTCAAACAATTCTTGCTAATCTCGCAAAATCAATAATTGAAAAACACAAAATTACGAATATACTAGAAATAGGCTGTGGGCAAGGACGTGACTCAATATTCTTTGCAAGTTTTATGGATTCTGTCACCTCTTTTGATATATCAGAAAAAGCAATAAAATTTGTTGAAAAAATAAAAAACCAAAAAAATTTACCAAATCTTGATCTTTTTGTACACGATATAAGAAAACCATTAGATCCATCTAAAAGAAAATTTAAGATGGTGTATTCGAATTTGGCATTACAATTTTTTGATGAATTACAATTAGAAAAAATTTTCCAAAACATTTCCAAAATAATGGAAAAAAATTCATACTTTTTGTTTTCTACTAAAAAACCTGGTGATAAATATCATAATTTTGGAACAAAACTCACTAATCACTCATTTGAATACAAAAATATAACAAGATTTTTCTTCGAGAAAGAAAAATTACAAAACATACTTGAAAAACAATTCACAATAATCTCTTTTGAGGATGATAGTCATACCAATCCTGATAATACTGTTAGTGCATGGTGGAAAATCTTGGTCACAAATTAATCTCTTTGATTTACAACAGTAACTATCGAAAAAAGAATTACCGCAGTCATTAAAAGTACTGTTCCTAGTACAACAAATCCAATCCCAATCAAGGAAATGTTAGTTATTATTGATTGCTCTATCGAATATATCTGAATTGTCCATCCAATAAATCCTAATCCAACAATCAGAAATATTATTCCTGGAATTCCATAAAACTTTAAGGGATTATGAATTGATGTAAATTTTATTGTGCTCATAATCACTGATGTACCATGACTTATTGGATTATGTGTTGAAGTATCTCCTTGATAGAGTATCTTAATTGGAACTTCAGAAATTCTTAGATTTTGTTTACTTGCTTTAATAAGAATCTCTGTAGATATACCCATTCCAAGGTCAGAGGGAATGATGTTTTTTAATACCTCTTTATTATAAGCTCTAAATCCACTTTGAGAATCAGTTAATTTTTTTTTGATTGATGCATTTGTAACTTGAGTTATCACTTTAATTCCAAACTTTCTATAATTTGGAACTTCACTTTGCTTCTCTAAAAAACGTGAACCTATTACGATATCTGATTTATTTTCAATAATTGGCTCAATAATGGTCTCTAGATCTTCAACACGATGTTGACCATCTGCATCAAAGGTAACTAATACGTCGGTGTCAATTTCATTTGCTTTTTTAAAAATTGAATTTATTGCAGCACCATAACCCTTGTTCTTTTCATGTTTTATTACTATGGCACCTAAATTCTGAGCAATTTTTCCTGTTGAATCAGAAGAGCCATCATCACAAACAATTATTGATTCAGTAATCTCTTTTAATTTCACAATTATTTTTGCAATATTATTTTCTTCATTAAATGCAGGAATTCCAATACTTATCTTCATTTTACTCTCTCTCCATATTTAGATATAAAACTTAACGTATAATTTGTCAGTTTGGTCATAACCTTTCTTTCACAAAATCTATTGGTTTTACAGGTGATGGATCAATATTATTTAAAACTGCAGTGTATATTGATGAGTAATCTAGCAAGTATATCAAATTAATAATTTTTGACAGAATACTCCCATTCAAAGAATTTATCTCATAGTATTCAATATTGTTTAATTCAAAAAATTCTTTTAAAATTTTCCATCTTTGTTTTGTTTTAATATAATCATCTTTTCCTTGAATTAAGACAGGCGATATATCAAAACTTCTCTCCCACGGAACTATTCCATTATGACTAGATTCAATTACATCTTCTGTCATCGCATGCATTTTTGCATTTTCTTGTAACGAATTTTTATATCTAATTGCTGCTGCTTGTAATCCTGCTGGATAATAAACACAAACAATTTCTTTCAAAAATTTTGCAATCTTCAAAGATTCATTATCGTCTATTAAATTGGTTGAACATATGTTATCTCTAGTTTTTCTTAAATTCATACAAGATTCTTTAATATCTCTTTGACTTATTGGCAAAATTGGTTCTAAAACATTCAAAATAGAAAATAAAAAACTTGGATATGATGCTCTCGGCGAATGTGTCATAGGAATACTCTGAAAAAATATATCATTCTCACTACAAAAAGTCTCAAATTTCCCCCCCGATGAAAAACTTGCGATCTTTGCTGGAGTTTTAATTACACTTTTTAGAATTGTTAAAGACTCATCTGTATTTCCAGAAACACTTGTTACAACAACTAATGTTCTTTCATCTACGGTTTTTGGGAGCAGATATCCTTTGACATTAGTTACGTGAATATCACTTTTTGATAATATTCCGCTAATTGAATCGCCTATAGATCCTGAACCTCCCATACCTGCAAAAACAATATGATCAATCTCTGATATGTCAAATTTCTCATATTCTTTTTCAAAAGACGTTTGAGAAATTTCTGGCCATCTATCATATGCTTTAAACATATGATTTGAATCAATTTTCTCTAAATCTTCTATTTTTAGCATACGAATACCATTTCTTATATTGTAAAATACTTAACTACAAATTGATAATATAAAAAAATAATATATGCTTAATTTTTTGATTTAATATGACTCTAAAAACTGTTGAATGGAAAGATAATTCTGTTATAATGATTGATCAAACCAAATTACCAAATGTTCTTGAATATGTGACATATACTGATTATAATCAAGTTG
>MDTE01068602.1_pt1 | contig 14659 bp, 15 predicted proteins | sample 811231 | NCBI WGS metagenome assembly MDTE01 (sample SAMN05326651, study PRJNA326480) | marine metagenome | isolation source: seawater | place: Indian Ocean: Red Sea | collected 2010 | reverse complement strand
TATTGTAAAAGATAGGTTTGGTGAAGGTTGTTCTTACATAAAACTTTATAGAAATATAAAGTATATAATTAATAATAGATATGATCAAAATAAAATTATTCAACCATATATAGAAGGGCAAAACCTGAGCCTTTCAGTATTTTTTAATAATAATAGTTTTTATTTATTATCTGTGAATAAACAAAATATTTTTTTAAATAAAGATAATTATTTAAAATTAAAAAGTATTTTAGTAAATGTAACGATATCATTTGAAGAAAAAATTTATTCCCTAATTGAAAAAATTTATAATGCTTTTCCTGGCTTATATGGTTATGTAGGAATTGATATTCTTATCAAAAATAATAATATTTTTGTTGTAGAAATTAATCCAAGACTTACTACTTCTTTTGCTGGAATAAAATATACTAAAGGCATTAATCTCTTAGATTTATTTTTAAAATATGAATCATATAAGGATGTTATATCAGGGAGGAAGGTTTTAATAAAGATATGAAAAATTCAAATCATAATGATATATATATAGCATGGGATATTGGAGGTGCATATACTAAATATGCTATCGAACAAAATAGTCAAGTCAGATGTTATGTACAAAAATGTGAATTATGGAAAAACTTTTTCGAACTAAAAGATTTAATTTCTAGAATATTAAAAAAATTTAAGAACAAAAAAATAATAAATTTAATAACTATGTCAGGTGAAATGTGTGACATTTTTGAAAATCGAGAAATTGGTGTAAAGAAAATAATAAATCATTTTAAAAGTTTAAAAAGTACTAGCTATATTTTTACTAAAAATAAATTATTTTTTGATATAAAGTCTAATAATTTTTCAGTAAATAATATTGCATCAATGAATTGGATTGCAACTTCAAATTTTTTAGCAAATAGAGTAGAAAATTGTATTGGTATAGATATTGGTTCAACAACTACTGATATTATTCTTATCAAAAATAATAAAATAATTAACAGAAGAATTAATGATTTTACCGGGTTAATTAATCATGAATTATTATACTCAGGAATATTAAGAACCCCCATATATGCTTTGACTCATGAAATTAAGTATAGAAATAAAAAATATAAAATTATACCTGAGAATTTTGCTAATATGTCTGATATCTATAGGTTATTAGCTTATCTTAAACCTGCATATGATTACTCTTCAACCAGTGATAATAGATCAAAATCAAATATAAATAATATGAAGAGATTGAGTAGAATTTTTGGATTTGATTATCATTCTACAAAAAAAGATCTTTTATTTATGCTAAGTAAAAAAATATTTACTATACATATGGATCATATTAGTAGTAACATAAAATATCATTTACAACAAAAATATGTAAAGACTAAAGATCTGAAAATTGTTGGTATAGGGATTGGTAAATTTTTAATTAGATTAATCTGTAAAAAAAATAATTGGAGATATATAGATTTTAATGAATATTGTACACATAAAACGGTTGGAATATATCAGCCATCTGATATAGCCCCTGCCTATTCATTAATTCCTTTATTAAGTAATTATGAGAAAAATACATAAAGAAATATTTGATTATCATGAACATAGTAATGAAATTTTTAATTTAATCAGAAATGAAGACTGGGCAGTATTCTTAAATAGTAACAATAAAATATTCACTGAACAAAGATATGATATTATATCAGCGCAACCTATAAAAAAAATTATTACTTATCAAAATGCAACTATAATCGAAGAGAAAGGATCAAAACAAGTATTTAGAGATGATCCAATATCTATTGTGAATGATGTTATGAAAGATGAGTTTCATAACGATCATAAAGATCTTCCATTTACTGGTGGAGCGATTGGATATTTCTCATATGATTTAGGTAATAAGATAGAATCTATAAAAAAAACTCCATATGATGATTTGGATATACCTATTTTAGCTTTTGGAATATATGAATGGGCTATTATCATTGATCATTTAAAAAAAGAAATTATACTTATTTATAAAACAAAAACAGATTTAATTAATAGTTTAATAGATAAAATTAGTTCAAAATCTTTTTCAAAAATAAAGGATGATAATCTGAAAATAACAAATAAATGTACTTCTAATTTGACCTATGATGAATACATAGAAAAATTTAATCGTATAAAGTCATATATTGAAAAAGGAGATTGCTATCAAATTAATTTTTCTCAAAGGTTTTCATTTGATTATACGGGTGATACCTGGAATATTTATAATAAACTTCTTCCTACATATCATTCCCCATACTCAGTTTATATTAATTATCCTTTTGTGAAAATATTAAGTTATTCTCCAGAAAGATTCTTAAATATTGATAATGATTTTGTTCAAACAAAACCAATTAAAGGCACACGACCAATGATTTATGATAAATTACGAGATTCTGCAATTAAAAAAGATTTGTTATTATCTAAAAAAGATAGAGCAGAGAATTTAATGATTGTTGATTTATTAAGAAATGATTTAGGCAAAAATTGTGAATATGGCAGTATTAATGTAAAAAGCTTATTTGATATAGAAACATTTGCAAATGTCCATCATTTAGTTAGTACTATTGAAGGAAAGATTTCAAAAAAAAGTAATATTTTTAATCTTATTAATGGTTGTTTTCCTGGAGGTTCAATCACTGGAGCACCAAAAATACGTGCTATGCAAATAATAAATGAGTTGGAACCAAATGCAAGAAGCATTTATTGTGGATCAATTGGATATATAAGCTCTAATAAAAAAGCTGATCTAAATATCGCAATCAGAACAATGATAGCAATAAACAAAAAAATATATTTTTGGGGAGGGGGAGGTATTGTGTATGATTCTAATGCTGAATCAGAATATCAGGAAACTTTGGATAAAATTAAACCTATTTTAGATATTTTTGAGTCTAATGTTTTGCAATTTCCAAAGAAACTTGGTTGAGCAAATCTAAACTAATTGTATTTCTATTATTTTCATTAATACAAACTAACCCACGAACTCCAAGAAAATCTGGCTTTAATAGTTTAAGCTCTTTTATATCATTAAAATTTAATGAACCTGAAATACCACAAAACATTTCTCTTTTATTCATTATATTTATGAACTCTTTTATCATTTCTTTCGATAATAATTCTGTAGTAGATATACCATTTTTATTATATGTATCAATCATTATTCCTTTATAACCAATACATGCAAGTTTTTCTGCAATATCTAAATTAAACTCTTTGTCTGCAAACATCACACATATAGGATAAGTTTTTTTAAAATCAATCTGATTTAGTAATTTCTGATGTTCATTAAAATACTTATATTCAAATAACCCTATTTTTATATAATTAATTTCCAAGTTTATTGCTCTTTTAATATTTTCTACATTATTATTATTATTAGGATTTACATGATTTCCTATAGTTACACTTATAGTATGGTTTGATAATATTTTTTTAACATTATTCATAATATCATTTCCTACAAAACCTAATGCTCCATCACTTATATTTTTTAAATCTATAATGTCTATATTAGCGCTAATTATTTCATGTGCTTCTTGTTCATTCTTTATACTAGCTAAAAACTTAGTCATTCTTATTTTTATAGTTTTGAATTTTTTTTTCTATCCACTTCCAAGCATCTATTTCATTTGAGCCAGCTGTTTTGTCTATACCAATTTTCAAGTATTTTATTTCATTTTCTATTTTTTCCATAGGTATTATACCTAATCTACTTATTAATACAGATGCTTCAATTACAGAAAATTGTGCTCTATTAAATCCATGAAAAGGTAAATGTATTTTTTTATCTATAATAATACATTCAATTTTTGGTCTTATATCATCATCAATAATATTTTTTACTTCTATATTTAAATGAGTATTTGCATTACTTAATCTGGGAACATCAAAGTTTTTATTTTCACTTGTATTCCAATCTTTTTTATATCCAGAAACTATCCCTGCAAATATTCTAACATCATCAGTAAAATTTATAGTTGCCTTACCATTATTTTTCAAATTTTCTAAAGTTATTGATGGTTTGAATGGTTTAATTATTAAAGATTCAGATTTCATTTGTACGCCCATCGGAGCTATATGAATATCATCTGAAGATCTAGTAATTACGATTGATTCATGAATCATTTTTTATATGTTGGTCCAGTTGGTTTAAAAACCATTTTATCATCTTCATCATCTTCAACCAAGCAACCCCATTTAAGTTCTTCATCTTGCGAATAAAATTTACCTATCTGATAAGCAATTTGAGCCCTAGCTAATTCAACGCCTAGATAAAATGCATGTCCAGTATCTTGTCCAACTTTCAAATGTTCGAAGAAATCAAAAGGATCTTTAAAAGTATGGAATCCGTCTCTATTAAATAAATGTATTCCTTCTTGAGTAACGATAATTCTATAACTAGGATCACGGATATTTTTAGATAATTCTATAACTTCATCGTATGTATATTTGTATGGTTTATCTTCATGGGTTACAAGCAGTTGATTGCTAATATGTTTTGGTGTCATTTCATTTTCACTAGAAGCATGAATAATCCTTCTAGCTAAGTCAGTTTCTTTAATTACCGTTCTACAATGATCACTTACTTGCGTTGTTAGGACATGATTAAGTTTTAATTCAGACATAATGCCCAACAATACAAGTGTTATTCCGGTAGTATCTGCATGAGTTAATTCCGTTATGTTTCCAGTTCCCATCATTATGTGTATATCAGGATATTTTTCTCTAAGTTGTGTATATCTTGCTAAAGATTTTGTAAAACCAAAATGTATAGGATCTAGGATAGGATCAGCAATAAATGTTCTTTTTAATTTGATACATTTTTCTATTACTTCATAGAGTGTATTCATATTTCCATTCTGAGGTATCAACACTGGATTCGATTCTACTTCATCTAATATAAAAATATTATCTGACTTTATACTTAATAAGTAATCAGCTCCTGATTTGCCACCAGCAATTAGTTCATCGTTATTGTGTGAATCTACACTTACATAAAAGTCTTGTTTTTTTAATTCTTGTATTGTTTCAGCCAAATGTTCAAATTTAACATTAGGCAAACAACCAATATCAATTACATCTGCACCTTCATTACGATATGTTGTGGCTATTTCCAGAATTTGTGGAATATTTAAATTTGGCGCATCTGTTATTTCTGCAAAAATAGATATTTCATATTTTGATAAATCAAAATTTAATGACTCTCTACCAAATAAGGTAGGTAAGTCTTTTAGTTCATCAGGACCTCTAACAACAGCAATACTAAGCTTTTCACTTAATTCTTTTATATCCCCTCTTACTCTTCCAGGTAAAACTAGTTTAGTAAATCCTTCTATATTTCCAATGCGCCTATGAATCATATCAGTAGTCAATAGAGCAGCTACGTTTATACTTAAATTTCTGATTTCATAGGTAAATTCTTTATCATCTATTTGATCTAAAACTCTCTTTAGATTTTTTTCTGCTAATTTCCCTGTTATAAATAATATATTTTCTTTTAGATCCATTTTTTCAATGCTAATTTTAGTTCATCTACATTATTTACTACATCAGTATTTTTGAATTTTTTTAATAATTCGTAATTTTTTAAATCAATTTCTCTAGGATATAATGTCACCATTTTCTTTGGAGCTTCAGTTATAACAACAGGTTCAGTATCACAAGCAAAAACAATTGAAAATATATTACATTTACCAGCTTGAGCGAAAATATTTGTTATTAAATTATCTGACATACCATAAGCCATTTGTGCAACGGTATTTGATGTTGCTGGAGATATTACAAGTAATTTGTAAATATTTTCATAAAATAAACTCACTGGTGCCGAACTAGCAGTTACATCTTTAAATATTTTTATTCCTTCTTTTTTAAGATCATTTAAATTATATCCATACCATTTCAATACTTCTTCTCCAGCCTTACTTAAAAAAAGATCAACATCATTTAATGATCTAATAATTTCCATAGACTCTTTCAAGTAATGGCCAGACCCAGTTAACCCCCAAGCAATTCTTTTTTCTGATTCAGTCATTTTTTATATTATCTAAAATTTGATTTTTATATTTTTCTAATTCATTCGTATCATTTATATTAACAAACATCTCAATATATTGTGAGAAATCTACTAAATTTGTTGAGTTTTTTTTAAACCAAAGGTCTATCTTCCTTTGATCAGTTTTAAGAAAATCTTCTAAATTATTGACTAATTTTTTTTTATACATTGAATATACTGGTTGAATTCTTTTTCCATCATGTGCAACATTTATATCATAGTTATCATTTAAAGAGATCATTTTCTCAAAAAAAATATCTTTGATGAATGGTCCATCACAAGGTACAGTTATCATATATTCTGTATCTATCATTAATAATCCTGAGTGTATTCCTGCAAGAGGTCCTTGGAAACCTTTCTTTATATCTTTGCATATCACCATACCCATTGATTCATATTTCTCAAAATTTCTATTAACATTAACGATTACATCTTTTGAATATTTCTTGGCAATGTTACTTATATAATTAATTATATAATTACCATCTATACTCATTAAACCTTTATCAATACCTTCCATTCGTGTAGCTTTACCACCAGCGAGTATTAATGTTGTTAATTGATTTTTCTTAATTTTATTCATAATCTACTATTTAATTTTTTTGTCTCATATATAATAGAATAACCTAGCATGATCAATAAGCGAATATATTTAGCTCCTATGGTTGGAAGAACAGATAAGCATTTTAGAACGCTTGTACGGATTTTATCTAAAAATATTAATCTATATACTGAAATGATTACATGTGATGCATATTTGAATACCAATAGAAAAACATATAAAGTTAAAAAAAGCGAACATCCTATTACTATTCAATTAGCTGGTACTGATCCTTATAAATTTGCCAAGTGTTCAGAAATTGCTGAAACTAACGGATATGATGAAATAAATCTCAATATTGGATGTCCAAGTAGTAAAGTTTTAAAAGGCCAGTTTGGTGCTATCTTGATGAATTATCCAGAAAAAGTTTCACAATGTGTGAAGGAAATTAAAAAAAGTTGTTCTTTACCAATATCTATCAAAACAAGATTAGGACTAGGGTATGATAAAAATTTAGATAGATTGAGAAAATTAATTGATATGACTGAAAATTCAGGATGTACAAATTTCATTATTCATGCAAGAAATGCAATATTGGGAAAATTAAGTCCTAAAAAAAATAGAACAATACCCGAATTAAGATATCAAGATGTTTTATTTATAAAAAATATTTATCCCGATTTAAAAATTATATTAAATGGGGGTATTTCAACACTTGATGATATTAAATGTAATATAAAACATTATGATGGAATAATGATTGGAAGAAAAATTTATGATGATCCTCTATTTCTTTTAAAGTTAGAAAAAGAATTTTTTCATATTAATAAAGATATTATAATTGAAGATATTTTATTTAAGTATAAAATGTATATGGATAATGAAATTAAAAGAGGTGAAAATAAATATTATATGTTGAGACATTTATATAATCTCTATTGTAAAACCTCATACTCAAAAAAATGGAAAAATTATTTATCTTCCATAATGCAAAATAAATTAAATTTTGAAAATTTATTAAATTTTTCAGCTACTTATAATGAAAAGAAAATATCAATTAACAGCTAAAAATGCAGATATTTATGATTTGTATGAACAATCTGTTCAATCAGTTGAATTTGAAGTTGAATTTATAAATAAAATGTTTAAACGATACAATAGAGGAATTTGTTTAGATATAAGAGAAGATTTTTGTTCATCAGCATTTATATCAACTGAATGGGTTAAAGCTAAAAATAAAAATGCGTATGCAGTAGATATAGATAAAAGTGCATTAAAGATTGCACATGAAAAAGCAAAAAATAGAATATCAAAAGAACAATTAAACAGATTATTTTTAATCAAAGGAAACTCTTTAAATGTAAAACTAAAAAAAGTTAATTGCATATTAGCTACAAATTTTAGCTATTGGGTTTTTAAAGAAAGAGAAAGTTTAAAAAAATATTTTTTTAATACTTATAATAATTTAAAAAAAAATGGAATATTTATCTTAGATGCATTTGGTGGATATGAAGCTCATCAAGAGCTAGAAGAAAAAACTAAACATAAGAATTTTACTTATGTTTGGGATCAATCTAGTTTTAATCCGATAAATAATGATTTGACCTGTTATATACATTTTGAATTTAACGATGGATCAAAAATCAATAAAGCATTTAAATATGATTGGAGGCTTTGGTCTTTACCAGAAATTACAGAATGTTTAAAAGCTGCTGGTTTTAAGCAAGTTGATATATATATGCAAGGTTGGGACAAGAAAAAAGATGAAGAAAGCGATAAATTTTATTGCGTTAAAAAATGTGATGCAGATGCTGGCTGGATTGCATATATAGTAGCATTAAGGTAAAAGAATTATTTACAGTAATTATTAATCTAGTATAATTCTTTGAGAGAGTCAGTTGTACGGTTGCTATATAGATATATAGAGGAAAGTCCGGGCTCCTATGGGTAAAGTGCCAGGTAATGCCTGGGGGATGTGAATCCACGGAAAGTGCTACAGAAAATGACCGCCTTAATATATAAAAGGTAAGGGTGAAAAGGTAAGGTAAGAGCTTACCACGTAATAAGGTAACTTATACGGTTAAAGCAAACCCCACTTGGAGCAAGGCAAATTTATAGCAAATGTTGACCCATGACTTGCTATGTGGTTGCTGCTTGAGGTATATGGTGACATATATCCTAGATAAATAACTGTACATGACAGAACCCGGCTTATAGACTGACTCTCATTTCTAAAAATACATTTTCTCTAAACATCATATAAATACATGTTTTTTATCATTATTCGTGTCTTTTCCTTTAAAAATCAATGTTTTATCCTTATTTTATGGCGTTATAAGTCTTGCATATATTAAATAAAAAGCATATAGTGTTGAAATATGGTAATATTTGTAAAAATATGGGAAATAGTGGTTAATATGTTTAAAGGTATACATAACATAAATTTAGATACAAAAGGGCGTTTAGCGATTCCTACTAAATATAGAGAATCTATAAATAACCAAGTTAATGGAAATATGGTCATTACGATTGATACGGAAGAAAAATGTCTACTTCTTTATACATTACAAATATGGAATGAAATACAGAAAAGAATCAATAATTTACCATCATTTAATAAAAACGCTAGAAGAATACAACGATTGCTAGTTGGTCATGCGGAAGATGTGATCATGGATAATAACGGGAGAATATTGATTTCGAGACCACTCAGAAATTCAGCAGATCTAGTTAAAAAAGTTACCTTAATAGGGCAAGGTGATAAATTTGAAATATGGAATGATGAATTATGGCAAAGCCAAGTTTCTAGATGGAAAACCGAAGAAACTGATGAAACAGAAGAAACAGTCTTAGGAGATATACGTATATGATGAATTTAACCAAATGTTACAAAATACTGGATATCACAGGCAATGAAAATTTGAGTAAAATAAAAAGAGCATTTATTAAAGCGGCTCTAAAATATCATCCTGATAAGACTAACAATGATTTAAACTCTAATCAGAGATTTATTGAAGCTAGAGAAGCTTACGATAATATAATGAAATTTAAGAAATTAGTAGGATGATAAATCATATTCCAGTTTTAAAAGAAGAATCAATAAAATCGCTTTGTGTTAACAAGTCAGGTATATTTATTGATGCAACATTTGGATCTGGTGGACATTCTAAAGAAATACTGAATTATCTGAATAATGACGCCAAACTATTTGCTATAGATAAAGATCTTAACGCTATACATAATGCAGAAAAAAATATTTTAAAAGATAAACGGTTTACTCTTAAACATGGATGTTTTTCCTCCCTAGATGTAATAAGTAAAGACTGGGGAATTCATGGTTCTGTTAATGGAATCTTATTTGATCTAGGTGTTTCATCCGAACATATAGATAACCCTGAGAGAGGTTTTAGTTTTAAAAACGATGGACCTATTGATATGAGATTCGATCAGAATAGTGGATCCCCAGCTAGAAAATGGATATCTGAAGTTAGCGAAACATTGTTACGAGATGTAATTAAAAAATTCGGTCAAGAAAGATATGCAAGTAAAATTGCACATAAGATAATAACCGATAGAAAAGTTAATAAAATAGAAAATACATATGATTTAGTCAATATAATCAACCAATCCATTCCAAAAAACGAGAAAAATAAACATAATGCAACTAGAACTTTTCAAGCTATAAGAATTCATATAAATCAAGAATTAGAAGTACTAAGAAAAGCTTTGGAAAAATCCTATAAAATATTAGCTCCAAGAGGGAGATTGGTTTTGATTACATATCATTCTTTAGAAGATAAAGTCATAAAAGACTTTATTATTATGACAGATACTAATCTTTCTACACCAAAAGATTTACCATTAGATAAGAAATTTTTAAAAAAGATGTTTAATGTTATATCAAAATCTATAAAACCAACAGAGAATGAAATTCTTAATAATTCAAGATCTAGGTCTGCGAAGTTAAATATATTGGAGAAATGTGATGAAAATATCGGTTAATCTTTTCATTATACTTCTATTATCAATTTCTGCATTTTCAGTGGTGTATCTTAAATATCAGAATAGATTTATAAATATTCAGCTAGAAAAACAAGAAAAATCTTATACCATGAAATTAAATCAACATAAGAGATTACTAGACACTAAAGCAAATTATGAAAAAAAGTTAAGCCAAAAAAGCTACAAAGAACTTTTAAATATGGATATTCCAAAAAAGAATCAGATTATTTATTTAAACTTAACGACTTCTAATGGAGGTATTTAATCATGTTTGAAATGGTAGATAATTACAGTCAAAATGCGATTATCAAAGTTATTGGCGTGGGCGGAGGCGGCGGTAATGCTGTTGGTACAATGCTCAGAGACAAAATACATGGAGCAGACTTTATAATTGCTAATACTGATGCTCAGGCGCTCAGAAACATAGAAGGAGCAACAACTGTGCAAATTGGTAACGAAATTACAAATGGTCTAGGTGCAGGAGCTGATCCAGAAAAAGGAAGACAAGCTGCGCTAGAATCTAAAGAACAACTGCAAAAAACTATAGAAGGTGCAGATATGCTTTTTATAGCAGCTGGAATGGGTGGTGGAACTGGTACAGGTGCAGCACCGATTATTGCTCAAATTGCACGTGATTTAGGAATATTAACAGTTGCCGTTGTAACCAAGCCTTTTGAATGGGAAGGCAAAGAAAGAATGCAACATGCTGAACTTGGTATTTTAAATCTTGAAGAGTGGGTAGATTCTTTAATTGTTATACCTAATTCAAAATTAATGGAAGTATTTGGTGAAAATGGTTCAATATATTCACAATTTGATAATGCAGATGGTGTTATTACTGGTGCTGTAAAAGGAATTGCAGAGATTATTACAATAACAGGTTTTATGAATGTAGATTTTGCTGACGTTAAAACTGTTATGTCTGGAAAAGGTAAGGCTATGATGGGATCAGCAGTAGCTGAGGGAGAAAATAGAGCTGAAGATGCTGTTAATGCTGCATTAACCTGTCCACTTCTAGATAATATTGATTTGCATGGAGCAACTGGCGTATTAGTAAATATAACATCAGGAGATGATTTAACTCCAAAAGAGTTTGAGCTCATTGGACGCAAGATCAAAGAAATAGCTGATGAAGAAGCGACAATCATCACAGGATGTATTAAAGAGGATGATAATCTCGGTGCATTAAGAGTTACGATTATTGCAACTGGATTTGATGAAGATAAAAATATCAATGAAAGTAGTAATACAGTTGGTGTAGCTGAAAGCAATGATATTGATATAAATAAATCATCTACTTCTGATAGTTCTACAATGGTGACACCAAATGTAACACAGATGAACTTTAATACACATTCTAGTTTATTAAATACAGAAAAAAGTGTTAATGCTAGTAACGATGAAGAAGATGATGATGAAAATATTGACATCCCAGCTTTTTTAAGGCAACAAGCTGACTAAACAAAAGGATAATGTAAAACATAATCAATGGAGACAATACATAATATATGTCGTTGTCTCCATCGCCTTTCTCTTAATTATATCTAGGACCATTTTATTACAGGGGTTTGATACTGACTGTTTTATTTTTAATCAAAAATCTTGTAAATCAAATTTAAGCAAAGTAGCTAATAAAAGGCAGACACAAACTAGGCAAATTAATACTTTTAGAGGTGTGATCTATGATAGAAATGGAGAAATATTAGCTATGAGTTTGCCGAGAAAAACTTTATGTATAAATTTCTCAGAAATAAATCAAAAGAAAAAGATAAATCTTAAAATATATAAACCGCTATTAAAATTAATTAATATTAAAGAAAGCAGATTCGAACAATTGTTTGTTAGAAATAAAACAAAAAAAGAATATTATCTAAAAAGAAAACTTAATGATTCTATTGTAAATCAAATTAAAAAATTAAAATTACCTGCATTGTTTTTTATTGACGAGTATCAAAGAATATACCCAGGCAGTAATTATTTTTCAAATATAATTGGTTTTACCAATATTGATGATGAAGGTCAAGAAGGAATTGAGTATGCTAAAAATAATTTATTAAGACCAATAAAAGGATTAAAAAGAATTAAAAAAGATAATTTAGGTAGACAAATTGAAACTATAGAATTAATTAAATCTCCTAAATTTGGGCAAGATATTCATCTAAGTTTGGATAAATATATACAACTTCATGCATATAATATTTTAAAAAAACATGTTAAAAAAACTAAATCTGATAGTGGATCTTTAGTATTGGTTAAAAATACCACAGGAGAAATTATTGCAATGACAAATTATCCTTCATTCAATCCCTCTAATAGACAAGAAATGAAAGGTGAGAGAATTAAAAATAAAGTTGTAACTGATATCATAGAACCAGGTTCAACTATGAAACCATTTATTGTATATACAGCACTAGAATCTGGTCGTTTTGATGAGTCATCAACTATTAATACCAAACCAGGTTATATAAAAATTGATGAACATACCATAAAAGATCATAGATATTTAGGTGAACTCAGTCTAAAAGGCATATTACAAAAATCAAGTAATGTTGGTGCATCTTTGGTAGCTTTAAAATTAGATAAAAAACATATTTCTGATAATCTTAAAAAATTACATTTTGGTAAATTATTATATATAGATTTGCCTGGTGAACAAAAAGGTAATCTACATCCTTATCAAAATTGGAAAAAAAGTGAACATGCATCAATAAGTTATGGTTATGGGCTAGATATGACTTTATTACATCTAGCTAATGCATACACTACATTAGCTAATTATGGTAATTATGTTGAACTTAGATATCTCAAACATATGGATAATGATAAGATATATAAGGAAAGAATTTTAGATAAAAAAATTTCAAAAAATGTAATAGAAATGATGACTAGTGTAGTATCCGTAGGAGGAACAGCTAAAAGAGCCAGATTAGAAAAATATACAGTAGCCGGTAAAACTGGAACTGCTAAAATGATTGTAAATGGAAAATATAGTGAAAAAAAACGTGTAGTTTTATTTGTCGGTATTGTACCTGCAACAAAACCCGAATATGTTTCAGTAGTTATTTTAAGGAACCCAAAATCATCAGATCCAAGTGGCGGTAAAAATGCAGCACCCATATTTAAAGAATTTATGGGCCATACATTAAATTTGTTACAAGTTTATCCAGACAAGCATGATAAATAAAAAATTTTCTGAAATAATAAGTTTTCTCAAAAAAAATAAATTATATAAGCAGAATTTTCATAATAAATTTGTATTTTATAGTAAAGATAATTGTTCTGGAAAAATATTTGTCTCTATAAATATGAATCAGAAAACACAAAAGAAATATATTATTGAAGCTATAGAGAATGGAGCCAAAGCAATAATTTTAGATCAAAAAATTAAAATACCTAATACATTTAAAAACATTCCTATTTTATATAGTAAAGAACTTAAAAATAATTATAATGAATTTTTTAATTATATTTATAGTGAACCACTAAATAAGATGACTGTGATAGGAGTAACTGGTACTGATGGGAAAACATCCCAATTACATATTCTTGCCCAATGTTTCTCATTATCTGGCGATAAAATAGGTGTTATATCAAGTGAAGGCAATGGAATCTATCCAAAACTTCAATCAACCGATTATACAACACCAAGGATAGATATTTTATATAAATACTTTTATTTTTTTAAAACAAAACGAGTCAATAAAATTTTAATTGAATGTTCATCGCAAGGGTTAGAGCAAGATAGATTAATTAATATAAAATTTGATATAAGTATTCTAACTAATATTAATAAAGATCATATAGAACATCATAAATCAATTAAAAATTATATTAAATCAAAATTTAAATTAATGAATATGACAAAAAAACATATTTTTTTGAATCAGGATTGTAAAAGAACGAAGAAAAATATAAAATTAATTACTTCTAAAGCTAAACAACATTTGTATAATTCTCACATTAATCTAGATTTGTATAAAATTAAAATTCCTCAAACTATATCAAATTTATATAATTTAAGAGCTACTTATGAAATTCTTAAAATATATAAATTTTCATCTCAATCT
>MDTE01010316.1_pt1 | contig 14660 bp, 10 predicted proteins | sample 811231 | NCBI WGS metagenome assembly MDTE01 (sample SAMN05326651, study PRJNA326480) | marine metagenome | isolation source: seawater | place: Indian Ocean: Red Sea | collected 2010 | reverse complement strand
TCTCCGAGAGATCGCCATGGGCTCGAGCCTCCTCGATCGCTTTGACGATGGTCGGACGCTCTACCTCGATCAACTGGCGCAGCGCCGTCTTGAGCTTGGTGTGTCCTTCGGGTGTCATGGGGTACTTTCGCACCAGAATCTCCTCCATAGCGGGTCCGGTCCAAAGAGACCCATCGAGCGTCAGCGATTTAACGAGAGGGCGAGAGTGTAGCGATGAGCGCGGGGGAATCAAGCCCGGAACAGGCCAACTCAGCCCATGTCCTGAAAACCGACCTCTCCCCGCTGACCGTCCCACAGGTAAACGGTGCGTCCACCAAAGATCGTCCGCTCGATGCGATGGGGAAGCTCCCAGCCCGCAAAGGGCGTGTTGCTGGACTTCGAGAAGAGTTGTTGAGCCTCCACCTCTTGGGAAGCGTTGGGGTCAATGATCGCGATGTCGGCCGGAGCCCCTGGCTTGAGGCTGCCCAGGTCGAGTCCAAAGCACTCTGCCGGCCCCGAAGTAAGTAGACGAACCGCCGTCATCAGGTCGAAGTGTCCGGCTTCGACCAGCTTGACCGTCAGGCCCCACGCAGTCTCCAGCCCCACCACACCGTTGGCCGCCAGCTCAAACTCAAGATCTTTGTTGACCGTGGCATGGGGCGCATGATCCGTCGCTATGCAGCAGATGGTGCCATCCTTCAGAGCCTCGATGATTGCGTCCCGATCCGAGACACTTCGAAGCGGGGGCGCCATCTTGGTCGCCGTGTCGTAGCCCTCGACGGCCTCATCGGACAGCGTGAAGTGATGGGGGGTGACCTCCGTAGTCACGCGGACGCCTCGAGCCTGAGCATCACGGATCATGCGAACCGAAGCTTCAGTGGACACATGAGCCACATGCAGATGACCAGACGTCAGCTCGGCCAAGACGATGTCTCTCGCCACCATAATGTCTTCTGAAGCCCCCGGAATGCCGGGGAGCCCCAGTCGAGTAGCCACCTCACCCTCGTGCATGCAGCCACGCCCCGCGAGACAGGAGTCCTCCTCGTGGGCGATGACAGGGACTCCCAGCCCTGCGGTGTACTCCAGCGCACAACGCATGAGGTGCGCATCCATGACGGGCAAGCCGTCATCAGAGACAGCCACGGCCCCATTGGCGATCATGTCGCCAATCTCAGCGAGCGCCTCGCCCTTCATACCTCGCGAAACGGCACCGATAGGAAGCACCCGAGCCAGGCCGCACTCGCGCGCCTTGTCCACAATGAACCGTGTCACTGAGCCCGTGTCATTCACCGGCTGGGTGTTTGCCATACAGAGGATCGTTGTGAATCCACCCGCAACGGCGGACGCACTGCCGGTAGCCACGGTCTCCTTGTACTCGTGCCCAGGTTCACGCAAGTGAGTGTGTAGATCGACGAAGCCCGGTGTGACGAGGCGATCGTGCGCCTCGATGACGGCTACGGACGAGTCGATGTGGCCCTCGAGGCTCGTCGCGACCTCTAGGATCCGCCCATCGCCCCCGAGCATCACATCGGCCACGTCGTCGTGACCCGAAGCCGGGTCCAACACCCGGCCCCCGCGGATCAGGGTGGGACGCACTGCTGAAGAGTCACTCATGCCCTGCCCTCCTGGCGGGCCGCAGACTCTCCACCCAGCACCAGGTACAGGACAGCCATACGGACAGCGACGCCGTTCTCTACCTGATCGAGGATGACAGACCACTCTCCGTCCGCCACCTCCGGTTCGAGCTCGACGCCCCGATTAATGGGGCCCGGGTGCATCACCAAGATGTCCTTCCGAGCCCACTGAGACAGCTTCCGTCGATCCAAGCCCCACAGACGACTGTACTCACGGGTCGTGGGAAAGAAGTGCCCCCCCCGGTGAAGTCGCTCTTGTTGGATCCGCAACATCATGACCGCGTCTGCATCCTTCAGCGCGGTCTCCAATCGGTCGTGGACCTCGACACCAGCGCCCTCGATCCCAACGGGGATCAATGTGCGCGGACCGCAGATGCGAACCGTCGCCCCCATCGTAGTGAGACCGTAGATCGCCGATCGGGCTACCCGCGAGTGCAAGATGTCACCCACGATGGTGACGATGCGGTTCTTGAAGCCGCCCAGCGACCTTCGGATCGTCAGCATGTCCAATAGGGCCTGCGTGGGGTGCTCACAAAAGCCGTCGCCAGCATTGACGATGCAGGTCTCAGGGAGGGCCTCACTGAGCAACAACGGGGCTCCTGCCCGCCCGTGACGAACCACAATGATGTCCGGGTGCATGGCCGCAAGGTTCCGCGCGGTATCCAACAGTGTCTCACCCTTGGTTGCCGACGAAGAAGAACCCGAGATGGAGAACGTGTCTGCAGAGAGTCGCTTCGCCGCAATATCGAACGAGGTTCGTGTGCGGGTAGAGGGCTCCAAGAACAAGTGCACCACCGACTTACCACGCAAGGTCGGGACCTTCTTTACGCGACGAAGGTTGATGTCCCGAAATTGCTCAGAGACATCCAAGACGTGACCGATCTCCTCGGCACTCACGCCCCGAAGGCCCAGAAGGTCCTTGCGTCGAAATCGGCCGTCAGCAGCTCGGCTCATTGGGAAGCTCCAGGGTCAATAAACACCGCGTCGGAGGGGTCAGCCTTGTCACCTGCCGCTACCGACACCCGGTCCGACAAGTTGGTCTCTACCTTTCGGCCAACATAGTCCGCTTGAATAGGCAACTCGCGATGCCCGCGGTCCACGGCCACAGCGAGACGGATCCAGCGGGGACGACCGAAGTCGTGAATCACACCCAGCGCCGCTCGAATAGTTCGACCGGTGAACAACACGTCATCAACGAGAACGATGCCCGTGCCCGCCATGTTGAACGGCAGACTCGTCTCCCCAAAGCTCGGCTTCTCGAGTCCTGTGTAGAGGTCGTCTCGATAGAGGGTGATGTCTATGGCCCCTGTCCTGGGCCTCGTCCCCTCGCTCTCCTCGATGAGGTCCGCAAGCCGAGATGCCAACGGCACCCCTCCCCGCCGGATACCGACCAGCGCCAACTGATCGCCGGCAGGCATGTCGTCGACAATCTCAGACGCCAAGCGCCTCAGGCAACGCTCTACACCTGCACTGTCGAGGACTTCGCGACGGGACGTACTCATGACTCTCACCTCACCGCCTGTCCGAAGCGTGACCAACGCACCCGTTCCGACAGACTGCCGCACCGGTTGAGGGACAGCCAAACGAACAAGGCACGACCTTTGACGTTGTGAATGGGCACCTGTCCCCAAGCGCGACTGTCGCTGGAGTTGTCCCGGTTGTCACCCATCATGAACAGGTGCCCGGGCTCCACCTGAATGGGGCCAAAGTTTCGAAAGAGACCAGCCCGTCGCTCCTGGAGTATGGAGTACTCGTTCTCACCGTCGGATTCCGCAAATCGCTTCACCGTTCTTGGGCGACAATCCTGCCCGAGGTAGCCGTAGGATTCCACGTACTCGCGACGATGTTTCTTTCCGTTGACGAACAGAGCATCGCCACGCATCTCGATGACATCTCCGGGAACCCCCACAACCCGCTTGATGTAGTCGATGTGAGGGTCCACCGGCCAACGGAAGACGATGATGTCTCCACGCTCGGGCTGGCGCCATTCCTTGAGGGTAGTGCCACCCAATGGGACCGGAACACTGAGCGCAGTGAAGGGTATCTCCGTTCGATAGGCGAGCTTGTTGACGAAGATGAAGTCGCCAATCTCCAGGGTGTCCACCATGGACCCAGAGGGGATCTTGAAGGCCTCCACCACGAAGAACCGCAAGAAGAGCGCCACAGCCAAGGCGATGGTGATCGCCTCGAAGTATTCCCGGAACACACTCTTGGTCCGGTGCTGAACAGGCCCAGAGGTCAATTGTCCAACCTCAGCACAGCGAAGAACGCCTCCTGGGGGATCTCCACGGATCCAACGAGCTTCATCCGCGCCTTTCCCTTCTTCTGCTTCTCGAGAAGCTTCCGCTTTCGGCTGATGTCACCGCCATAACACTTCGCCGTGACGTTCTTTCGGAACGCCTTGATGTTGGTTCGAGCCACCACCTTCTTCCCAATCGCTGCCTGGATTGGAACTTCATACATCTGTCGTGGGATGAACTCTTTCAGCTTGCTGGTGAGGCGCTGGCCCACATAATGGGCTCGATCTCGGTGGCAGATGAGCGACAAGGCATCCACCGGATTCCCCTGAACAAGCACGTCCAGCTTGACCAGCTGGGCAGCCTCGAAGGCCGTGAACTCGTAGTCGAGACTGGCGTAGCCTCGCGTCGCACTCTTCAGCTTGTCGTAGAAGTCGAAGACGATCTCCGCAAAGGGCAGGTCGTACTCCACAACCACCTTCGTGGCGGCCAAGTATTCCATCCCCTTTTGAGACCCTCGCTTCTCTTCACACAGCTTGATGACCGCCCCCACGTGATCGTTGGGCACGTGCACTCGTGCATGCACGCGAGGCTCCCGGAGCTCGGCCAGCACGAGCGGATCGGGCACATCAGATGGGCGATGGATGGAGACCACAGAGCCATCCTTGAGCACCGCCTCGTACACGACGTTGGGCGCCGTAGTGATGAGATTGAGCTCGTACTCCCGCTCGAGCCGCTCTTGCACAATCTCCATGTGGAGCAGCCCCAAGAAACCGCACCGAAAGCCAAAGCCCAGCGCCTCGGATGTCTCGGGCTCCCATGAGAATGCGGCGTCATTGAGCGAGAGCTTGCTGAGGGCGTCCCGCAGCGCGTCATAGTCTGCGGGGTCTACCGGAAACACACCGGCAAAGACCATCTGCTGGGGCTCCTTGAAGCCCTCGAGGGCCGAGTCGCAGGGCTCACGACTGTCGGTCACCGTGTCGCCTACTCTCGTCTCGGCGATGTCCTTGATGCCCGTGATCAAGAGGCCCACCTCACCCACCGAGAGTTCGGGCACCTCCACTGGCGCCGGGGCCTTCACCGCAAGTGAATTCACCTCCCACGAGTTGCCCGTCGACATCATGGTGATGCGTTGCCGCTTGCGTAGGGTCCCATCCACAACACGAACCAGGCAGATGACCCCCTGATAGGCGTCGTACCAAGAGTCCACAATCAACACCCGCAGTGGTCCATCTTTCGTGCCAGTGGGGGGAGGTACATTCTGGATGACCGCCTCAAGACACTCCTTGACCCCCATGCCGGTCTTGGCGGAAGCCAGGACCAAGTTGGTGCAGTCCACACCCACGTGGTCTTCGATCTGCTCGCGAACACCGGCTGGATCGGCGCCTGGCAGGTCAATCTTGTTGAGCACCGGAATCATCTCTAGATCGTTCTCGAGCGCTAGATAGACGTTGGCCAGTGTCTGGGCCTCGACACCCTGGGCAGCATCGACCACCAACAAGACCCCTTCGCAAGCCGACAGCGAGCGACTGACTTCGTAGGCAAAGTCCACGTGCCCGGGCGTATCGATGAGATTGAGCTCGTAGGTCTTCCCATCGTCCGCGTCATAGGCCAGGCGCACCGTGTTGGCCTTGATGGTGATGCCCCGCTCACGCTCCAGCTCCATCGAATCGAGAAACTGGGCCTTCATCTCTCGGTCTTCAACCAACCCGGTCAGCTCGAGCATGCGATCAGCGAGCGTGGACTTGCCGTGATCCACATGGGCAATGATGGCGAAGTTTCGGATGAGGTTTGGGTCGGTCACGTCGACGTCTCGCAAGGGCCTCGGCCCAGGGCGTGGGCTCGCGGTCGTTTGATACACCAATCAAGGGGGGCTTGCCAGGACCATAGACTGTTGAGTCTCTGGTTCTCGTCCTCAGAAGCCCGACTGAGCCCTCTGAGTCCGGAATGGAAAAGGCCGGGCGGGTTGCCCCGTCCGGCCTTTCCGGCACTGCTACAGATTCAGCTTGGTTCCGCTTCAGCTTCTGCGCGAGTTCCTAAGTGCAGCGAACATCGTCGCTGCCGATGAATCAGTTGGATGCCACCAGCTTGTTGTATGCGAGCGACAATCGAGAGACCTTGCGTGACGCGGCGTGCTTGTGGATGACCCCGCGGCTTCGCGTACGATCAATCGTGACGATGGCCTTCTTGAGCTCGACGGCAGCCAACTCGGCATCACCAGCCTCGACAGCCTCGTTGAACTTCCGCACCTGGCTACGCATGGCTCCGCGGTGTACGCGGTTGCGCAAGCGTCGCTTCTCGTTCTGACGGATGCGCTTCAGCGCACTCTTGTGGGTCGCCATGACCTTCTCGTTCTCCATCGGGCCACCCCCTGGTGACCCTTGAATCCAGCATGAATTGCCGGAAGACGAGGACTTCTACAAGACAGGATCTAGCAAGTCAATGCTTTCTGTAGACGGGAAGTTGGAACGGATGCGGTGACCCGGTATCTTCCGAGACCTTGCAGGCAGCTCACTCCGGCGCTAGACGAGGGCGACTTGGCAACGACGCACCAAACAAACACCGGGGAAAGCGAGACCCCAGAGCAGCCGAAGGCCTGGACGCTCCAGAGCCTCTGGCCACCCCTGGTGTTCGTGGCCACGGTCGGCCTGCACTGCTGGTTCCTGACACACCTGGGGAGACCCTCTCCAGGCAACACCCACGCCGACACCAATGTCTACCTCGAGTTGGCGCAGAACCTGTTCCGCGACGGGAGCTACGGAACCCGGGTGTCGGTCACTTACCCCCCCGGCTACCCCATGTTCCTCGCGCCCATGTTCGGGATCGCGGACAACACCGCGCGCTTCTCGACCATCTACATGATGCACGGGGTCGTGATGGCACTGTGCAGCCTGGCCCTGCTGCCCCTGTTGAGAGACAGCCTAGGACGCACCAAGGGGTGGCTTGCCCTCGCACTGCTTCAGTGCCTCGGAGCCTTGCTGTATCACGGCTACGTCACCCAGACCGAAGGGCTCTTCCTGTCGCTGCTGATGGCCGCCGGGGGCTTCGCGTGGATGGCCTGGAGTCGTCCCGGTGGCCGAGCCTGGATCGGACTCGGCTTGTTCTGCGGTCTCGCTGTGTGCACCAAGCGCACGGGCCTGGTCCTCCCCGTTGCCCTCGCACTGCTGATGGCCCACGACACCATCGCGGCACTTCGTGAGAAGAGCCGGCTGCCGCTACGTCGAGCCCTGCTCATCGCTCTTGGCTTCTTGCTGGGTTTGTTGCCCGAGCTCTTCGCTACATACCTGCACGAGGGCTACATCTCGCCGTACTCAGGGGGCCGGACTGGTCCGGCCAGAGGCCACCTACGAGCCGGCCTGATTGCCCTTGACTCCCTCGACAACCTGAAGCTCTTCGTCCAGGTGGCTGTCCGGCACGTCGCTTACCTGAACATCACTACGTTCTCCGGCCTGATCGTGATCAGCGCGGTTCTCTGGGGTCGCGGTTCCCAGCCTCAGCCGCAACTGCCCCGACCTCTGTCCCGCTTCCTCGGCTTTGTGGGCTACACGAGCCTGGGCTTAGTTGCCATGACCACCTTGCACATCGCTCGCTACCGCTACGGGCGCCCGCATCGCCCCGGCTGGGACATCTATGCTCGCTATGTAGACCCAGTCGAGCCGCTGCTCGTGGTGGCCGCGGTCGTGGGCGCCACCTGGTGGCTTCGAAACCACCATGAAACCGGCTGGCCACGCATCAAGCGAGTCCTTCCGTGGGTACTGATCAACGGGCTGTTTCTGGCGCTCTCAGGACCCATCCATCGCCCTCGATCCGCCCGAGTGCCGCATCTATCGACCCTGCACGACTACGGATTCAGCAGCGAAGTCGCCCCTTGGGTGGTCCCAATCTTCGGTGGGCTTGTCCTCACCCTGTGGGTGCTGGTGTGGGCGCGTCTTCGGGCCGGGACATTGACTCTCGTGGCGCTGGCTGTCGTCGTCTCGCAGTTGATGTCGATGCACTCACCGGTCAGCCGCATCACGAATGCCTGGAGCGAAGACCGCGCTCCTGACGTATTGAAGCTCAAGCCACTTCGAGAAGAGCCCGACGCTCCGCTGGCAGTCCTCGTCCGCAAAGTGGGCAAGAAGAGCCGCCGCTACTACCTTCCCGCCTTCCGGTCCAACCACGAGGTCTTCTTTCTGCACTCAGAACGAGAACTTGCCGCCTGGATGGAGGAGAATCCCCGAGGGTTCGCCCTCACCCGGCGCAAAGACCCCAAGCTCAAATGGCGTCAGGTTGCCAAGACGGCGAAGTGGCGTGTGTACAAGAGGCCTTAGATGGCGTTCGTAGAAAAAAGTGGCAATCGGATCTATCTCTCACCGCCGCACATGGGCAGCGAAGAACGTGAGTTGTTGCTCGACGCGTTCGACTCCAACTGGATCGCGCCCCTAGGACCCCACGTGGACGCGTTCGAGGTCGAAATGGCTAAGGAGGTGGGCGTGAAGCACGCTGCAGCCCTCTCCAGCGGCACGGCGGGGCTGCACCTGGCGCTGAAGCTCTGCGGTGTAGGCGCTGGCGACCGAGTGCTCGTTCCTTCAATGACCTTTGCAGCGACGGCCAACGCCGTCCGCTACGTAGGCGCCGAGCCCGTCTTTGTGGACTGCGAGACACAGACGTGGAACATGGACCACTCCCTGGTCGCTGAGGAGCTGGAGCGGACCAGCAAGACAGGAGAACTGCCAGCGGCCATCATCACAGTCGACCTCTACGGTCAGTGCTCCAACTACACTGCGATCGAGCCCCTCTGCGAGCGCTACGGGATCCCACTCATCGAAGACGCCGCCGAAGCCCTCGGCGCCTCCTGGGAGGGTCGCAGCGCTGGGAGCTTTGGCCGCTTTGCGGTCCTCTCGTTCAATGGCAACAAGATCATCACGACCAGCGGCGGCGGCATGCTCCTCAGCAATGATGGAGCGGCCATCGTCCACGCGAGGAAGCTCGCCACCCAGGCCCGGGACCCAGCAACCCATTACCAACACAGTGAGCTCGGCTACAACTACCGCATGAGCAACCTCCTGGCCGCGCTGGGACGAGGACAGCTCAAAGCCCTCCCAGACCGCGTTGCTGCTCGCACGACAAACTTTCGCTTCTACGAGGAACACCTGGCGCCCGTGGAGGGGGTCACGATGATGCCAATTGATGAGCGAGGCACCCCCAACCACTGGCTCACCTGCATCGTCTTGGACCCCCACAGCAGCCCTACAAGCCCGGAGGACGTGTGCCATCAACTGGAGACTCAAGACATCGAGGCTCGTCCCCTGTGGAAGCCCATGCACATGCAGCCTCTGTATTCGGGAACCCGCATGCTGGGTGGCTCCGTCTGCGAACATCTCTTCGCCAACGGCATGTGCTTGCCTAGTGGCTCCTCTATGACCGATGCCGATCGAGAACGGGTCTTAGCCGCCTTTCTAGGTACCCGCTGAGAGTCACAGCGACTCGACAAACGAACCGTTCGGCCCCATCGTGATCACCAGGCACTGAAGCCCTCGCAGCGAATCACTCAGCCAGAACCCATGCGCCGAATCACAGCCCGAACCGGTCAGTACTCACTGGACCTGCTGGTCATCATTGGGGCGTTCTTCGTGGCTTTTCTGGTCCGGTTCGATGGTGATCTGCCCCACCAAATGTTCAAGCGCAGCATCTTCCTTCTGCCCTACGTGGTGATCCTAAAGGCCGGTGCTCTTGTCTACTTTGGCGTACACAACTTCGCGTGGCGCTACGTCGGCCTAAAAGAGGTGCAGCGCATTGCCTCGGCCACCCTCAGCGCCACCTCCGTCCTTGTCGTGCTCCGATTCCTCTCGGCGGCGCTTCGGGACCAAATCCCCCAACTGCAGTACGGCATTGTCCCCCTTGGCGTCATTGCAATCGATGCCCTCTTGATGTTCCTCGGAATCACTGGAGTCCGAGTCGTCCGGAGGCTCTTAGTCGAGCGAGCATCCCGGCACCACTACCAACAGAGCCGGCCCGACACAGAGACAAGCCGAATTCTCCTAGTGGGCGCTGGATCGGCTGGGGTCCAGGTGGCTCGGCAAATCTCACAGCGCCCCGACATGGGCATGAACGCCATGGGCTTCATCGACGAAGCACTAGTCAAACAGGGACAGGTGCTCCATGGGGTCAAGGTGCTGGGAACAATGGACGACTTGCCTGGTGTCGTCGAGCAATACGAGATCGACGAGGTCGTCATCACGATCGCCAACGCCTCTCGAACCGAGATCCGGCGAATACTGAGCTTTTGTGACCCTTTGTCGGTCAACACCAAGATCATTCCGGGACTTCACGAGATTCTAGATGGTCGGGTTGAACTGAGTCGCATCCGGCAAGTGTCCATCGACGACCTCTTGGGGCGAGACACGGTGTCCCTGGACATGGAGATCGCAGGACCGTTTGTCGCAGGCCGACGACTCCTGGTGACCGGCGCCGGCGGCTCCATAGGCAGCGAACTGTGTCGGCAACTGGCCCGTCTCAAGCCCGAGACGCTGGTTCTCGTGGAGCGAGCCGAACCTTCGCTGTTCATGATCGACCGAGAGCTGCGGCAGCTGCACCCCAACCTCCATCTAGTAGCCGCCGTCTGTGATGTGTGCGATGGGGAGCGCGTGGACGACCTGTTTGCGACCCACCGCCCCCATGTCGTCTTTCACGCAGCCGCGCACAAGCACGTACCGCTGATGGAAGACAATCCCGGGGAGGCAATCAAGAACAACATCTTTGGAACTCAGACGGTCGCAAGGGCCGCGGACAAACATGCCGCCGGATCGTTCGTCATGGTGAGCACCGACAAGGCGGTGAACCCTACGTCTGTAATGGGCGCCACCAAGAGAGTGGCCGAGCTGATCGTTCAGGACCTCGCGAAGACATCATCCACCCGGTATGTGGCTGTTCGCTTCGGAAATGTCCTGGGATCCGCGGGTTCGGTCATCCCCATCTTCAAGGAGCAGATCGCGCAGGGGGGCCCCGTCACTGTCACCCACCCCGAGATGCGTCGCTACTTCATGACGATTCCTGAAGCCAGTCAGCTGGTCGTTCAAGCTGGCGCCCTAGGGAGGGGCGGCGAGATCTTCGTGCTGGACATGGGCGAACCCGTTCGAATCGTCGACTTGGCGAAGGACCTCATTCACTTGAGTGGCCTGGAACCTGGCACCGACATCAAGATCGAGTTCAATGGCATTCGTCCCGGTGAGAAACTGTTCGAAGAGTTGTCTTTTCATCGCGAGAACATGGAAAAGACCAGGCACCCCAAGATCTTCATCGGACAACTGGCCCCCCTACCAGGAGCGCAGATCAGCGATGGCCTAGCCTCCCTCCATGGGCTCCGCTCGGCATCCAGCCGCGCCGACGTATTGGGGGCTCTGAGGGCGCTGGTCCCTGAACTTCAAGAGCCGGCAGAAAGCACGCAACCCAGCAAGACCGTCTACGAGCCAGAATCAGAGACCGGAACCTAGTTCAAGATGTCGATAACGGCCCGCTCGAGGGCCCAGCGTCCATCCACCCTGCGCCCGCCCTTGAAGTCGCTCTCGGCTTCCAAGAGACGACTCACAGCCCGTCGAAGCTCTATCGCCCGATAGTTCCCCACCTGGTCTCGGTGTTTCCACACCATGTTGGGAGCTACGCCAGCAGCCTGAAGAGCCGCGTCCACACCCAGGCCTCGCCTTTGGCCCAGCTCTGCAGTGAGGAGCAAGCGGATGCGCTTGTTGAGCAGGTTCAAGACCGGTGGCACTTCTTCACCCTGGCCATACATCTTCTGGAGGTGCCAGAGCGCGTCTTGTCGGTCCCGACGACCCACTGCATCCAGAAAGGACCAGAGGGCCTCCTGGTTGCGGCCGGACACGACCTGCTCGAGATCGTTGAGTGCAATGTGCGGCTCGTCTCCCACATAGAGCGCGGCCAAGGTCAAGGCGTTGTGCACCTGGCCCAGGTCATTGCCCACCATCGCCTCGAGAAAGTCCGATCCTCGATCATCGAACGTCTTGCCGAGCGCCCTCGTCTCAGCTGCCATCCAGCCCGCGAGAGCCCGTCCATAGAGCCGCTTGAACTGCAGGTCTCGCCCAGTCTTCTTGATGGCCTTCACGAGCTTCCTGCGCCCGTCCAGCGGGCTAGGTCGCTTTGCTGCTGTCGAGGTCATGGGGTCCTCCACGAGCAAGAGGACCGTCGTGGCCGAAGGCGCGCTGCAGTACGCCGCGAGGCGATCCTGATCGGCCGTCTTGAGGCGGTTGACAGACCGGACCACCACGACACGGCGAGGCCCCATCATGGGTAGTGTGTTGGCCGCAGCAGCGATCGCGTCACCGTCCGTCTTCTCGGCCGCAAACACCTGCTCGTTGAACCCTCGCGGCCCGCCGCCGACTCCAGCCTCATAGAGCAGGTCATAGGCGCGACGGCCAAGAAAAGCCTCCTGACCTCTGCCAGCACGCAGGAGATAGACGGGCTTGAGATCGGACGCCTCCACATCGGCTCGGGACTGCTCGAGACCATTGGGCGCCTGGTTTCTCCTCGCCATCCTTCAGCCCTCAACCACCGGGAACAATCGTCACGAGACGACCGGGAATGTACTTCACGAACCTCGGGGGAGCATCGCCCACGAACTTCTGGACGTTGGGCATCGCGAGGGCTGCGGCCTTGATCTCTTCCTCGGAAGCATCCACCGCGACCTCCAGGACGCCCCGCTTCTTACCCTTCACCTGAATCACCAAGCTCATGGTCGCCGAGGAGGCCACATCCGCTGATGACTCGGGCCATGCCTCGTCCTCCAGCAGACCATCGTGACCCAGGGCCTGCCAGAGCTCATCGGTAATGTGCGGAGCAAAAGGTGACAGCAAGCGCAGGAGCATCTGCACAGCCTCCAGCAGAACAGCCCGATCGTCGTCCTCCAACGGACGTGGCTTGCCATTGGAGTCACGCTCAAAGGCCACGATGTTGTTGAGCAGCTCCATGGTGGCTGCAATGGCAGTGTTCAGCTGCATGCGCCGCTCGATGTCGTCAGTGACCCTCGCAATGGTCTGGTGGGTCCGTCGACGGAGGCCGACCGCATCCTCGGAGAGTTCTCGCCCCTCGGGCGACCCAGCCCCAGCCAGCTCTGCAGCTCGCCCGGTCACGAGTCGCCAGACTCGGGTCAAGAATCGGTAACAACCCTCCACACCCGAGTCCGACCAATCCAAGTCCTTCGTGGGCGGAGAGGCAAACAAGCAGAACAAGCGCGCTGTGTCGGCCCCGTAGCGCTGCATCAGCATCTCGGGGTCCACGGTGTTGTGCTTACTCTTGCCCATCTTCTCGACGCGGCCGATGGTCACCTCGTGACCCGACTCCTTGTGGAACGCCTTCCGAACGGCCCGTTCCTTCCCGTCGGGACCGACCTCCGTGTTGGTCTCAAAGCGGATCTCCGTGGGATACAGCCAACCCTGCTCGTCCCGATAGGTCTCGTGACAGACCATCCCCTGACAGAGCAAGTTGGCAAAGGGCTCGTCCACCTCCAGGTGACCCAGATCTCGGAGCACCTTGGTGTAGAAGCGGGCGTAGAGCAGATGCATGACGGCATGCTCGATGCCACCAATGTATTGGTCCACCGGCATGTAGCTGCGCGCCATCTGGGGATCGACCATGCCACCCAAGAAGTGGGGCGAGCAGTATCGAAGGAAGTACCACGAGGACTCCATGAACGTGTCGAATGTATCGGTCTCCCGACGCGCTTCCCCGCCACACGTCGGACACGACACCTTCCAGAAGGCCTCGTGCCGAATCAAAGGCGAGCCCCCTTCACCGTCGGGCTCGACGTCCTCAGGCAAGACCACCGGTAGCTGGTCCCTCGGCACCGGCACCATCCCACAGCCATCGCAGTAGATGACTGGAATGGGCGAACCCCAGTAGCGCTGACGGCTAATGCCCCAGTCGCGAATGCGGTAGTTCACAGAGGCCGCGCCGCACCCCTTGGCGACCAACTCATCGACAATGGCCTGCTTCCCTGCCTCGTTGTCGAGCCCGTCGTGGTCCCCAGACCCCACCAGCACACCCTGGCCCGTCCAGGCCTCCGTCATGACCGCCGGCTCAAGGGCGTCACCGTCGGGCTGAATCACGACCACCTTGTCAATCTCGTACTTGTCCGCAAACTCGAAATCACGCTGGTCATGGGCAGGGACAGCCATGACCGCGCCTGTGCCGTAATCCGCCAGCACGAAGTTTGCCGTGTAGATGGGAATCGGTCGTCCAGTCACGGGATTGACGGCGTGTCGACCCAGGAAGACCCCCTCCTTCTCGGTCTTCTCATCCACCCGATCGGCCTTCTCGGTCGTCCCCATTCGATCGACGAAGGCAAAGACAGCGTCCTGTTGGTCCGTGCCCTCTGCGAGCTTGCGCGTCCAGGGGTGCTCTGGAGCCAACGACATAAAGGTGCAGCCGTACAGAGTGTCCGGTCGAGTCGTGAAGACCTCCAGCGGTCCATCGACACCGGGAATCGACCCCGCATCAACCAACTCGAACTGAATCGAGGCCCCGACCGACCGACCAATCCAAGTCTCCTGCTGCGAGGTCACAGCGGCCGGCCAACCAGGCAAGCTCGACAGTCCTTCGAGCAGCTCCTGGGCATAGTCCGTGATGCGCAGGTACCACTGTTCCATCTCACGCTGGACTACCGTCGTGGAGCAGCGCCAGCAGAGCCCATTTTCAACCTGCTCGTTGGCCAACGTCGTCTGACACGAATCGCACCAGTTGAGGAGACCGCCCTTCTTGTAGGCGAGTCCCCGATCCAGCATGTCCAAGAAGATGTCCTGCTCCCACCGGTAATAATCCG
>MDTE01044481.1_pt1 | contig 14663 bp, 14 predicted proteins | sample 811231 | NCBI WGS metagenome assembly MDTE01 (sample SAMN05326651, study PRJNA326480) | marine metagenome | isolation source: seawater | place: Indian Ocean: Red Sea | collected 2010 | reverse complement strand
GTCGCGTCGGCCAAGCTCTTGCTCACGGACGACCTCATTGAAGCGAGCCTCGCTCAGGGCAAAGCGAACGGAAACGGACATAGCGAATAAACGGTTGGAATCATGGAATCAGAGACCGCAACAAGTTGGAACCGTATGGAGCTTCTGCAAATCGCCGATTCGGTGGCGCAGGAGAAAAGCATAGAAAAAGGAACCGTGATCGAAGCAATGGAGGAGGCCATTCAGAAAGCCGCCCGGTCGAAGTACGGTCACGAGAATGATATCCGGGCCGAGATCGATGAGGGCACCGGTGAGATCCGTCTGTTTCGGTGCCTGGAGGTTGTTGATCTGGTCGAAAACGACAGCACCGAGATCGGCATGGATGTGGCACTCGAGCGCAATCCCGACGCGCAGCTCGGTGATATTCTAGCCGAACCTCTGCCGCCGATCGCATTTGGCCGCATTGCGGCCCAAACGGCGAAGCAAGTCATTGTCCAAAAAGTGCGGGACGCCGAACGAGAGCGCCAGTACGAGGAGTACAAAGATCGCATCGGCGATGTGGTCAACGGTCTCGCGAAGCGCGTGGAGTACGGAAATGTAACCGTCGACCTTGGTCGCGCAGAAGCTGTCGTACGGCGCGACGAGATTCTGCCGCGCGAGTCATTTCATCAGGGTGATCGAATCCGGGCCTACATTTTTGATGTGCGGCGTGAGCCTCGGGGTCCCCAGATTTTCCTGTCCCGCACACATCCGCAGTTCATGGCCCGCCTTTTCAGTCAAGAGGTGCCAGAGATTTACGACGGCATCATCGAGATCAAGGCTGTTGCCCGAGATCCTGGAAGCCGCGCCAAGATCGCCGTGCTGTCCAACGACGCCAGTATCGATCCGGTCGGAGCCTGCGTGGGCATGCGGGGCAGTCGTGTTCAGGCCGTCGTCAACGAACTACAGGGTGAAAAGATCGATATCATTCCGTGGTCGCCTGATCCGGCGACATTCATCGTGAATGCCCTGGCTCCTGCCGAGGTTGCGAAAGTCGTTTTGGACGAAGATTCGCGCCGAATCGAGGTCGTTGTTCCGGACGACCAGCTCAGTCTCGCGATCGGCCGACGCGGCCAGAACGTGCGTCTGGCGTCCCAACTAACGGGATGGGATATTGATATCCTCACCGAGGCAGAGGAATCGGAGCGCCGACAGGAGGAATTCAGGCGCAGCAGCCAGATGTTCATCGATTTGCTCGATGTCGACGAAGTCATTGCACAATTGCTGGTCATTGAAGGGTTCACGTCGGTCGAAGAAGTCGCCTACGTTGCGATCGAAGAACTGATGGAGATCGAGAGCTTCGACGAGGACATTGCCGAGGAACTTCATCGACGTGCCGAAGCGTGTATAGAAGAGGAGAATGCCCGCTTCGAGGCGCAGCGGCGAGAACTTGGCGTAACGGATGAAATCGCTGCGATCGAAGCTTTGTCTCCCTCAATGCTGGTTGTGCTGGGTGAAAACGGTGTCAAGACGTTGGACGACCTTGGAGATCTGGCAAGCGACGAACTGATCGAGATATTGCCGGAGGCCGAGTTCACTGCCGAAGAGGCTGACGCCATCATCATGTCTGCGCGGGCACACTGGTTCGATGATGAGGATGTGCCTCAAGGAGACGGGGCCGAGACTGTCGAGGCGGAGTCAGAGGGCGAACCCGAGGTGGAAACCGCTGCTGACGAGTAGACGTGCTGCAGTTGAGGCGCGTTATGCTTCAGGAGAGATCGGCAGATGGCTGCGGCGAAGCGACAGCGGCGATGCATCGTCACAGGTGCGGTGAATGACGACTCGGCGCTGATACGTTTCGTCGCTGATCCCGGCGGCGTTGTTGTCCCCGACATTGGCATGAAGTTGCCCGGACGGGGAGCCTGGACGATCTCCACGCGCGATGCAGTCGCTGCGGCGACGAAGGCGAAGCTCTTCTCGCGTGCGCTCGGTGTCGGTGCAAGGGCGCCTGACAATCTCGCCTCTCTGGTCGAAGACCAGCTCGCGCGGCAATGTCTCGACCTGCTGGGATTGGCGCGCCGGGCGGGCGAGGTTGTCGCTGGATTCTCGAAAGTGCGTGCCTGGATTCGCTCGGGACGTACGGCAATCGTGTTGCATGCCAGCGATGGATCCCAGCGCGAGCGCGGGCGTCTAATGCCTTCGACAGGTGACGTTTCGGAGGTAACTTTGTTTAGCAGCGAGGAATTGGGTTTGGCGCTTGGGCGCGAAAGTGTGGTACATGCTGCCGTGGCTGCAGGTGGAATTGCGGACCGTTTGCTTCGAGAAGTGTCACGACTCAAAGGATTTCGAGAATCCGGCGAACGTGAGGTGGATTGAATTCTATGCGGTTTGATCCCAATTGGTGGACTGAGTTGCGAACATGAGCGACACGAAAGAAACCGACGAAAAGAAATCGCTTAGCCTCTCTAAGTCAGGGCGGCTTGAGCTTAAGAAGTCGGTCGAGTACGGCCAGGTTCGCCAGAGCTTTTCGCGTGGCCGGACAAAGGCGGTGGCTGTCGAGCGCGTGAAAAAGCGCTCTGTCGGCAGAACGCGTCAAGCTCCCAAGGGAGAATTGCCACCTGAACCCGAGGAAGTGGTTGCCCCGCCCAAGGTTGAGGCACCGCCGCCACCGCCGCCGCCAGAACCCGAGGTCGATGACGACGCGTCTGCTGATGGTGATTCCCGGGGACGGGTAGTTCTCAAATCCCTGACCGACGATGAAAAGGCGGCTCGGGCCAAGGCGTTGGAAGGTGCACTCAAGGCTGACGAGGAGGCGCGTCGCCGCGCCGAAGAACAGGCGCGCCACCAAGCGCTGGAGGATGCCCGCCGCGCCAAAGAGCAGGCAGAGGCCGAGCGGCGCAAGGCGGAAGAAGAGCGCCGGAAAGAATCGGAAGAACAGGCGAAACGTAAGGCAGAGGAGCAGGCGCGCCACTCGCTGGGTGAGGAGGAGCAACCAGCCGCCACGCCCGCGGCCAAACCTGCCGCTGAGGAAGAGCAAGAACGGCCCCGCGCCAAGCGAGGACGGGCTGAGCCCCGCAGGGCTCCTGCAGAACGCCGAGATGCCAATCGGCGCAGGTCCGGCAAGATGACCGTGACTCAGGCTCTGTCAGGACGCGAGGAGCGACAGCGTTCCCTGGCCTCGGTTCGCCGGGCGCGTGAGCGTGAAAAGCGCGCGGCACGGGACCAGGAGGATACGGGTCCACCCAAGAAGGTTGTTCGTGAAGTCGTGGTGCCCGAAACAATCATCGTGCAGGAGCTGGCCAACCGAATGGCTGAGCGCGGCGTCGACGTCATCAAAGAATTGATGAAGATGGGCGTTATGGCGACGGTCAACCAGGCCATCGACGGCGACACGGCGGAACTCATCGTGGCCGAGTTCGGACACCGCTTGCGGCGCGTTGCCGAAGACGACGTCGAGATCGGGTTGAAGGGCGACGATGACGCCGAGGAAACACTGCAGTCCCGAGCCCCTGTGGTGACTGTCATGGGACACGTTGATCACGGGAAGACGTCTCTGCTCGACGCTTTGCGGGAGACGGACCTAGCCACTGGCGAAGCCGGTGGAATCACCCAGCACATCGGTGCCTATCAAGTTGAACTCGATTCCGGCGACAGGATTACCTTTCTCGATACGCCAGGGCATGAGGCCTTCACGGCAATGCGCGCCCGAGGCGCCAGCGTCACAGATATCGTGGTGCTGGTCGTCGCCGCGGATGATGGCGTGATGCCGCAGACGATCGAGGCCATCCATCATGCCAAGGCGGCCGACGCTCCAATCGTCGTCGCCATCAACAAGGTTGATATCCCGGACGCCAATCCGGCACGCGTCTCCAGGAGTTGTTGAACCACGAACTGGTCCTGGAAGAGCATGGCGGTGACATCCTCTCTGTTGAGGTGTCCGCCAAGGCCAAACAGAATCTCGAAAAGTTGGAGGAGGCAATCCTTCTGCAAGCCGAGGTGATGGAACTTCGGGCCAACCCGGACCGACCGGCTGAGGGAATAGTCGTTGAGGCCAAGGTCGATCGTGGGCGTGGCCCGGTGGCAACGGTCCTGGTCAGTCGAGGCACGCTTCGAGTGGGAGACACCTTCGTCGCGGGTAATGCGTCCGGTCGTGTTCGCGCTCTGATCGACGATCACGGTCGAAATGTAAATGAGGCAACACCTTCACAGCCGGTCGAGATACTGGGACTTGATGGCCCACCCGAGGCGGGAGACGAATTCGTCGTCGTGGAGAACGAGGCGAGAGCCCGGGAAATTGCCGAGTTCCGCGAGCGCCGTCGTCGCACCGAGCGGACAACAGTTACAGCTCGGACCACACTCGACCAGATGCTTGCCCATGCGCGTGACGGCGTCGCAGAGGAAATGCCCGTCATCCTCAAGGCGGACGTGCAGGGTTCCCTTGAAGCCATTGAAGGAGCGTTGAACAACCTTGCCACCGATGAGGTCAAGGTGACCATCCTGCATTCGGCCGTGGGTGGAATCAGCGAGTCCGATGTCACGCTGGCAAGCGCATCGGAGGCGCTCATCATCGCGTTCAACGTTCGTGCTGATACCCAGGCACGTGATCTTGCTCGCCGCGAAGGTGTCGAGATCATGTATTACTCGGTGATCTACGAGATTACCGATGCCGTTAAACAGGTTCTCTCCGGCATGCTGTCGCCGACCCGCCAGGAGAATTTCCTGGGCAATGCGGAAATCCGGGAGGTGTTCGGTGTTTCCAAAATTGGAAAGGTGGCGGGTTGTCTGGTCACCGACGGGACTATTCGGCGGGGCGCCGGCGTTCGCTTGTTGCGAGATGATGTCGTTGTCCACGAAGGGAAGCTCGCATCGCTGAAACGATTCCAGGATGATGTTCGGGAAGTCCAGTCCGGGCAGGAATGCGGTATGTCCATAGAGAACTATCAGGACATCAAGGTTGGCGACGTCATCGAGGCGTTTGAGGTAGAGGAGATCGCGCGGACTTTGTAGCCGCCGTGGTCCTAGCGGTTGATTGGCGCCGATGGGGCGCGCGAATATCTCATGAAACGTAGTGCTCGCGAAGCAAGTCAGCGGCAACTCCGCGTCGGAGAAGAGTTACGCCACGCACTGGCGGACCTGTTCAATCGTGGGGTGTTGCGAGATCCCGATGTCGCGGGACGACCCATTACGGTTACCGAAGTCCGCCCCAGTCCGGACCTGAAGAACGCGACCGTTTACGTCATGCCTCTGGGTGGTGAGGAAACCGAGGGCCTGCTCGTGGGGTTGGGGCGCTGCGCACCTTTTCTAACCGCGGAGATCTCGAAGCGGGTCTATCTCAAATTTGCGCCCTGCCTCCGATTCGAGATCGATCAGTCCTTCGATCGAGTGGATCGGATCGAGAGCCTGCTCCGTTCCCCGGAAGTCGCTCGTGATTTGGAGAGTGAAGAAGACGAGTCGGCCGCAGAAACCGGTTCGGGACCCGGAGTCGCTTAGTCCGTGGCTCGCCGTAACCAGAATCGGAAATCCCGTGGCCGCCCCCTGAACGGCTGGCTCGTTATCGACAAGCCCGCCGGCAAAACGTCCGCGGGCGTTGTCGCGGAGGTCAAGCGTTTAACGGACGCCGCCAAGGCAGGTCATGGGGGTACGCTTGATCCCCTGGCGACAGGAATCCTGCCGATCGCGCTGGGAGAAGCGACCAAAACAGTGCCCTACCTCATGGAGCGGTCCAAGGGGTATAGGTTCGTGGTGAGATGGGGAGAGGCGCGGACGACGGATGATGAGGAAGGTGGTGTAACCGAGACCAGCGCGGCTCGTCCTTCGGTGGAGCAGATTGAAGCCGGACTCCCGAACTTTATCGGCGAAATTGAGCAGTTGCCGCCGGCGTATTCTGCGATCAAGGTCGGCGGGCAGCGCGCTTACGACCTCGCCCGAAAAGGCCAGCCCGTCGAACTGACGCCGCGGCTGGTCCAGGTCAATCGCTTTGAGTTGACGTCGTGCCCCGATGCCGATCATGCGGAATTTGAAGTCGATTGCGGGAAAGGCACATACGTGAGAGCGCTGGCGCGCGATCTCGCTGTGTCATTGGGAACATGTGGCCACGTCGCGCGCATGCGTCGCACATGTGTCGGGCCGTTTCGTGAGGAAACCGCGATTTCACTGGATAATCTTGCTGAACTCAGCCATAGTGCGGCGCTTTTCGAAGCAATTCGACCGGTGGAGACCGTGCTGGACGACATCCCGGCACTGGCCTTGACCGGCCCGCAGGCCGACCGCTTAAGCAGCGGCCAAATGGTCCGCGTGTTGAATGCAGCGGACGGTATTTATTGTGCCCGATCCTCGGAGCGACTGGTCGCTTTGGCTGAGGCCAAGGACGGCGAAATCAGGCCGCTGCGTGTTTTTCACCTTTGACGATGGAGAACCGATGTCGATTACGCAAGAACGAAAGCAGGAACTTATCGGTAAGTTCTCAACCACCAAGGATGACACGGGGTCACCCGAGGTACAGGTTGCAATTCTCACCGAACGAATCGCCAATCTCACCGAGCATTTCAAGACCCATAAGAAGGATCTTCATTCGCGGCGCGGCCTTATCAAGATGGTCAATCAGCGCCGCAGTTTGCTCGACTACCTCAAGCGCGCGGATCAGGCACGGTATCAGTCGCTGATCCAGGAGCTCGGATTGCGTCGGTAGTTGCCGGATCTTCCGCAAATGGCGGATGTTCCCATCAGTGGTAGGCGCAAGAAACTCGCCGAACGTCGTGATGACTTCGGCGTAAGACGCGCTGCATGGGGCAACGCGTCTCGCAAGCAAGGAAATAGGAATGTTTGATATTCATCGAAAAGAGATCGAATGGGGCGGGCGCACGCTGGTGCTCGAAACCGGGAAAATGGCGCGGCAGGCGAATGGCGCCGTGCTGGTTACCTACGGCGGAACGACCGTTCTGTGCACCGCGGTCACAGAGTCCTCGGCGAGGCCCGGGATCGACTTTTTCCCGCTAACGGTCAACTACCAGGAAAAGACATTCGCCGCAGGCAAAATCCCGGGCGGATTTTTCAAGCGCGAAGGACGTCCATCAGAGAAGGAAACATTGACGTCCCGCCTGATCGACCGGCCCATTCGCCCTCTGTTTCACAAGTCGTTTCGCAATGAAACTCAAGTCATCTGTACGGTGTTGTCACACGACCTGGAGAATGATCCGGACATCGTTTCTCTGATCGGATCGTCCGCTGCACTGACAATATCCGGACTTCCCTTTCTGGGTCCCATCGGGGCGGCTCGCGTCGGCTATATCGATGGCGACTACGTGTTGAATCCCCAACTCGACGAACTGCCCAATTCATCGCTCGATCTCGTCGTTGCCGGAACGCGCGATCACGTGCTCATGGTTGAGTCCGAAGCCAACGAGTTGTCCGAAGAGGTCATGCTCGGGGCAGTGATGTTCGGGCTGGAAGGTTGGGCGCCTGTCATCGATGCAATCGTCGAGCTGGCCGAACTGGCGGCCAAGGAACCCTGGTCGCTCGCTGAAGAATCCGATGATTCCGATCTCAAGTCGCGGGTTGTTGAATTGGCCGAGGCCGATTTGCGCACGGCCTATACGGAACAGGTCAAGCAGTCTCGCGTCGAGAAAGTTGATGCCGTGAAATCCCGTGTCATGGAAGCGTTCGAGGAAGACGAAGATGCGTCCTCCGCCGTTGCCGGGCTCTTGAAGGGCCTGGAAAAGGATATCGTGCGGAAGGCGATTCTGGAGACGGGGTCGCGAATCGATGGCCGGACGACCACCGACATCCGCCCGATCTCCTGCGAGGTGGGCATCCTTCCGCGGGCGCATGGATCCGCGCTGTTCACGCGCGGCGAGACCCAAGCCTTGGTCGCAACCACCCTGGGCACCGGTCAGGACGAGCAGATCATCGATGCTCTCGAAGGTGAGTATCGCGAAGCTTTCATGCTTCATTACAACTTTCCGCCGTATTCGGTGGGAGAGACGTCATTCCGTCTCGGGCCGGGTCGGCGTGAAATTGGCCACGGCAAGCTCGCCTGGCGGGCCGTCAGGCCCCTCATGCCGTCCAAGGAATCTTTCCCCTACACCATTCGGGTGGTCTCGGAGATCACCGAGTCGAATGGATCTTCCTCGATGGCGACCGTGTGCGGGACTTCCCTGTCTTTGATGGATGCGGGAGTACCGCTACCGCGACCGGTCGCCGGAATCGCCATGGGGCTGATCCTTGAGGGCGAAGATCATGCGGTTCTGTCCGACATCCTTGGTGACGAAGATCATCTGGGCGACATGGACTTCAAGGTTGCGGGAACAGCCGACGGCGTCACGTCGCTGCAGATGGACATCAAGGTTGCTGGAATTACCGCTGATATCATGAAGACCGCGCTGGCGCAGGCCAAAGACGGGCGCGAGCACATTCTGCAGCAGATGGCGAACGCCCTGAGTGAGGCGCGGGCCGAGGTGGGTGAGCACGCGCCGCGTATCACGACGATGACCATTCCCAAAGAGAAGATTCGGGAGGTGATCGGTACCGGCGGCTCGGTAATTCGTGAAATCTGCGAAGTCTCGGGTGCCAAGATCGACATCGAGGATGACGGGACCATCAAGGTTGCGGCGACTTCGACGCCTTCAGCCGATAAGGCCCTGGAGATGATCCGGAACATCGTGGCCGAGCCAGAGGTTGGCGAGATCTACAAGGGTAAGGTCGTCAAGACGGTCGATTTTGGCGCGTTCGTCAATTTCATCGGCAGCCGGGATGGCCTGGTGCATATCAGCGAACTGGTGAAGCGCCGTGTCGGCAAGGTTACGGACGTGGTGCAGGAAGGTGACGAAGTATACGTCAAGGTTCTGGGTATCGATGATCGTGGCAAGGTCCGCCTCTCGATGCGCGTGGTCGACCAGGAAACCGGCGATGAATTGCCCCAGGACCAGCCGGCAGAAGCCAGTTAGCGTTACCGCGTCACGAGTCTCAGGCATTGGGTTTTGTGCCCAACTACGCTATATGCCTTGTGACGCGGCGTTGACTTGCCGCCGGTCAGGACCTCGATACCATCTCAAGCCGCGCGATTGGCGTCCTTGAGAGAGGGGAGGAAATAGAGAAGGTCCAGTGAAAGCGCTCAACCCCATACTGATGTCGGGAGCCGAGGTCCTGCCTCTTGTGGAAGGCGGCAAGGGAATCTCTGCGACCAACGGCGAGAGCTCGGGCGCATGGGCTGCCTGCGGCGGAATCGGTACGTTCTCGGGTGTTAATGCCGATTCCTACGATGAAGCCGGAAACATTATTCCGCAGCTCTACAATGGCCGTACCCGAAAAGCGCGGCACGAAGAGTTGGTCCAATACGCGATCGAGGGCGCAGTGGCGCAGGCGCGAATCGCCCATGAAATGGCCAACGGACTGGGACGGATTCACGTCAATATTCTGTGGGAAATGGGCGGAGCCCAGCGAGTTCTGCAGGGCGTGCTCGACGGGGCCAAGGGACTCATCCACGGGGTAACGTGTGGCGCTGGAATGCCCTATCGGCTGGCGGAGATCGCAGCCGGTTACGGCATTTATTATTATCCCATCGTGTCCTCGGGACGCGCCTTTCGAGCCTTGTGGAAGCGTGCCTATCACAAATTCGCAGAATTCATGGGAGCTGTGGTTTACGAGGACCCCTGGCGGGCAGGCGGGCACAACGGTCTCAGTAACTCCGAAGACCCGCATACGCCGGAACCTCCGTACCCCCGAGTCGTCGCGCTGCGTGAGCAGATGCGGGAATTCGGCCTCGATGATGTCCCCATCGTCATGGCCGGCGGCGTTTGGTACCTGCGTGAGTGGGAGGACTGGATCGACAATCCAGAACTTGGACCGATTTCTTTCCAGTTCGGAACCCGGGCTCTGCTGACCAAAGAGAGTCCTATCCCGGAAGCCTGGAAACAGCGCCTGCTGTCGCTGAAGGAAGGGGATGTCCTGCTGAACCGGTTTAGCCCGACCGGGTTCTGGTCTTCCGCGGTCCGAAACGACTTCATCGACGAACTCGAGCAACGCAACGCACGCCAAATTGCATTTACGGAAGAACCGTTTGGCGAACACAGCGTTCCGTTTCCGACAGGCGCGCGCAAGAGGGAAGTCTATGTCACCGAAGCGGACCGTCGGAACGCCGAGGGCTGGATAGGCGAAGGATTTACCGAAGCACTTCGGACACCCGCATCGACTCTCATTTTCGTCACAACAGAGAAGATGAACCAGATCCGCAAGGATCAAAGCGATTGCATGGGTTGCCTCAGCCAGTGCCTTTTCTCCAATTGGGCAGAGGCAGATGGTCACTCATCCGGGCGCAAGGCCGATCCCAGAAGCTACTGTATTCAGAAGACGCTTCAGGATGTCGTGCACTCGGAGCGCACAGACACCAATCTCATGTTTGCTGGCCATGGTGCCTATCGCTTTACGAAAGACCCCTTTTATTCGAATGGGTTTATTCCAACGGTGCGGGAACTGTTCGAGCGCATCGTTAGCGGCGATTGAACCTGTAGCGATCGCCGGCAAACAGATATTTGGAGTATTTCCAAAGAACGTGCTACAGCATTGATAGGAAGATTCAATTTTTCCACATCAAGCTATACTTTTTTTGGCTAGGAATTTGGGGTCAATGACCCGACTGGACGTGTCATGACACAGCAGCGCCCATTCACGGATGTGCTCGCGCGCCTCAAGTCGGTGGGGCTTCGGCCGACGCGGCAACGGTTGGCTTTGGCGAAACTGTTGTTCGATGGCGAGGACAGACACATCACCGCCGAGGCTCTGCATGGCGAAGCGCAGACGGCGAAGGTGCGGGTATCCCTTGCGACCGTATACAACACGCTTCACCAGTTCACAGCGGCGGGTTTGCTGCGCGAGGTCGTCGTGGAGGCCGGGCGCTCATACTTCGATACCAATGCCACGGATCATCATCATTTCTTCTTCGAAGAGAGCGGCACATTGCAGGATTTTTCCGGTGACGCTGTCTCGCTTCACGGCGTGCCGGAACCCCCGGCCGGGACCGAAATTAGCCGCGTCGACGTGGTCGTGCGGGTCTGCAGTGAAACCGAGTCGCGCTGATTTGCAGCAGCGCCTTAATTTTCTTTTCTAGAACTATTCTAAACTATTGACTCTTATCAGCGACCGCGCCATATAGGGTGACGTGATGTTGACGTCGCTGACGCGCACGCCGTCACGACGCCAAAGAATTCCAAACTTGAACAATTGGTAATCACTCAAAGAGAGGAACCCATGGCTTCACTTTCAGGCTCAAAGACTGAACAGAATCTCAAAGACGCATTTGCCGGGGAATCACAGGCCAATCGTCGCTATCTCTATTTTGCGCAGAAGGCAGATGTCGAAGGCTACAACGACGTTTCCGCAGTCTTCCGGTCGACCGCGGAAGGCGAGACCGGGCATGCCCATGGACATCTGGAGTACCTCGAGGAGACAGGTGATCCGGCGACGGGTAAACCGATCGGAAACACGCGCGACAATCTTGGCGCGGCGATTGCCGGAGAAACTCACGAATACACTGACATGTATCCGGGCATGGCCCGCACGGCGCGCGACGAGGGTTTCGATGAGATCGCGGACTGGTTCGAAACTCTGGCAAAAGCTGAAAAGAGCCATGCCGGTCGCTTCCAGAAGGCGCTTGACTCAATCGAAGACTGATCTCGTGGCGCCCTCGACTGAATTGTCGAACCAGGCGCAGTAACAGAATCGGGGGAACGGTGCGCGTTCCCCCTTTTTCTCTCAGAGGATGACGGGCAAGGCCCGGCCACGTCGAGACAGGCCATGAAAGAAGGCAGTACAGAGGCTCCTATTCGGCATCCAATTCCGTGGCAAGACTCCGCCTATACGGACATGGATCAGGTCTTGGCCGAAATGACCCGGGTGTTCGACATCTGTCATGGATGCCGGCGCTGTTTCAATCTGTGTAATTCGTTTCCCAAACTGTTTGATCTGATCGATGACTCGGAGTCGGGAGAGCTCGATTCAGTCTCTACCAGCGACTACAAGACTGTCGTTGATGCCTGCACCCTGTGCGACATGTGCTTTATGACGAAATGCCCATATGTCCCACCTCACGAGTTCAACCTCGACTTTCCCCACTTGATACTTCGCTATCGTGCGGCTGAACGCCGCGTCCAGGGTTCGGACTTCTCGGTTGAGCAGCTCACAAAAACGGATCGCAACGGAAGGTTGGCGCGCCACGTTGCGCCTGTCGCGAACTGGGTTTCCCGTCGCGGCAACAGCTTGACCCGCCCTGCTATGGAGGCGGTTGCCGGTATTCACCGGGATGCGGCGCTGCCCATGTTTCACGGCATGACCTTCAAAGCCCAGGCGCGCGCGCATGGACCTGACGTCAATGTCGAAGCGCCGGCCCATGGTCGCAAGGCTGTGCTGTACGCCACGTGTTTCGTCAACTACAACAATCCGAACATCGGTAGGGCAGCTCACGCCGTACTCGCTCACAACGGCGTCCAGACTGAAGTCGTGTATCCCGAATGCTGCGGCATGCCCCAGCTGGAACAGGGCGCCGTCGACGAGGTGGCAGGCAAGGCTGCGTCCGTTGCCGCCGTCTTGGTACCCTGGATTGAAAAGGGTTACGACATCGTTGCCCTGACACCGAGTTGCGCGCTCATGCTAAAATTCGAGTGGCCCCTGATCGTGCCAGACAATCAGGATGTGAAGCGTCTCTCGGAAGCAACGTCTGACATTACCGAATACATCGTGGATATCTCGCGGAACGAGGGGCTGACCGAGGGACTCAAACCCCTGAAAGGCGGAGTTGCGCTCCATCTGGCCTGTCATGCCCGCGCGCAGAACATGGGACCCAAAGCGGCGGATATGCTGCGCTGCATCCCTGACACGGACGTCACCGTGATCGAACGCTGCTCGGGGCATGGCGGTTCCTGGGGAATCATGAAGGAGAACTTTGAAACCGCGATCAAGGTGGGACGGCCAGCAGCGCGTCAGGCCAAGGAGAGCGGCAAGGCACACCTCTCGTCGGAATGCCCGCTCGCCGCCGAGCACGTCCTGCAGGGGGTGGAGCGTCTGGACGATGACGGTGAAGCCCGCAGGGCACCCCATCCAGTGGAGCTCTTTGCGAACGCTTACGGCTTCGACAGCTAGGTCTGTATGAGGAAATCGTGAACAACCGGCGATACGAGATTACGGCGGACGATATGCTCTCCATGGATGCGTATGTCCCAATCCGCAAGGAGAGGCGCGCCGCCGTCAACAACGTAAAACGGAACCGGCGAGTCGAGGTCGGGCCGTTCGTCAGTTTCTATTTTGAGAACTTCGACACCATGTTGCACCAGGTCCATGAAATGCTCTACGCTGAACGTGGTGGCGAAGAGCAGCTGATCGAAGAACTCGCTGCCTATAACCCTCTCATTCCCCAGGGCCGGGAGCTGGTCGCGACGATGATGATCGAGATCGATGATCCGGCGCGCCGCGCTCGCGAACTCCTTCGTCTGGGCCATGTAGATTCTACGGTCACTCTGACCGTGGCCGATGAGACCGTTCAGGCCGTGCCCGAGCAGGATCAGGAACGGACCGATGCAGATGGTCGTGCATCCACGGTCCATTTCCTCAGATTCCCGTTCACCGACGAACAGGCGGCGGCATTCAAGGCGCCTGAGGCCCAAATCGTCCTCGGAATTGATCATGTCCACTATGCGCACATGGCACGCCTGCCGGAGGCTGTTCGAGCTGCTCTTGCCGAGGATCTGGCCTGACGCCTGGATCCAGCGGGTTTCGATCGCCCGACGACGTTAATTGCAGGTTGGACGTCTTTCGCATTCGTGTATAACGGCGTGAATGTACCCCACCGTCATCATCGTCGACGAGTTTTATCCCGATCCGCACCAGGTTCGTGAAAGAGCACTGAAGCTCGACTATCCCGCGCAAGAGGGAAACTACCCCGGACGAAACTCGCGCCAGCGACTGCACATAGATGGGCTTGATCAGGCGGTGTCAGATATCCTGGGCCAACCCGTCACAGGAGACATGTCGCAGGCTCATGCCCAGTTTCGCATCACACTGGCGGGTGATCAGGCCAAATATCACGTCCACGTCGACACCGGCGCCCATTGCTTATCTGTCACTTCCCGAGAATTGTCAGGGAGGCACCGATTTCTTTCGCCACATCGCGACAAATACCGAGCGCGCACCGATGAACGCGGAAGAATTGAAACTATTCGGTACCGAAACGCCGCAGGAGGCTATTAACAACGTCATGTCCGCCGATGGCAACGACCCATCGAAATGGGAAAAGGTCATGACCCTCCCCATGCGCTTCAATCGGATGGTGTTGTTTCGGCCATGGCTGTGGCATGCGGCCACAGCGGGGTTCGGGACAGATATCGGCAACGGCCGACTGATTCATGCCATGTTCTTCAAACCCGATGAAGGATCCGGCAAGGGTCCTTAGAACCTATCCCGCTTCACCTCGAATGACGTGGTGCGACCCAGCGCAAGCCGGACAAACGCCCGAGGTCGACCGACCTCCGGCGAACAGTTCGGCAGGACAGGCTTGCATCAGGCGCTGAAACGGGGGTCCTCGTGCAGCTTCTGGAACCTCTCCTTGATCCGAGCGGTCCGCTCCGCCGCTGTCGGTAAGCTGTCGGCCTCCAGAATGATGTCCATGGCGGCGTCAGAGATCTCACCTCGCAGGGCTTCGTCTTCCTTCTCGTCCGAACTGC
>MDTE01014783.1_pt1 | contig 14663 bp, 18 predicted proteins | sample 811231 | NCBI WGS metagenome assembly MDTE01 (sample SAMN05326651, study PRJNA326480) | marine metagenome | isolation source: seawater | place: Indian Ocean: Red Sea | collected 2010 | reverse complement strand
TCACTTAATCTCACAATATAATTATAAAATATCTAACAATAATATTATCATATTTATTAACTAATAACTATCATCTATTTCAACTTTTGCAAAAGATTCTTATTATTTAAAATAAATAAAAATTATAAATATAAAAAATGCACTTAAATCAACCTCCTTCTTTTTTAAATAGATATTACGAAGATATATCTAAAAACATGGAAAATGCTTTTAGAGGACATGATCTACAAATATATGATTATTTAAAATATTTTCTAGGATGGACTGATATAAATGGAAACCGAGCAAATAATTACACTGGAAAAATCCTTAGATCATCTCTTTGCTTATTAACATCAGATTCTTTAAATGGGAATTTGAAAATAAGTTTAAAGGCAGCAGTAGCTTTAGAATTTGTCCATAATTTCTCTCTTATTCATGATGATATAGAAGATCAAGATAAATTTAGACGACATAGACTTAGTTTATGGGCAATTTGGGGAATTCCTTCAGCTATTGTGTCAGGAAATGCATTATTAACTTTAGGAAATCTAGAAATTGGGAATTTAACAAACGAAAAATTACCATTAAAAATGATCAATAAAACTCAAAAACTTCTAACATTCTCATATCTAAAAATGATGGAGGGACAGTTTCTAGATATCCAATACGAATCTAAAATTAATATATCAATTCCTGAATATTTAAGAATGATTCACCTCAAAACAACCACTTTACTGGAATGCTCAATAATATTGGGAGTCTTAACTTCGAATTTTAGTGATGATTCGTTAAAATCTAAATTCTCTTCTTTAGGAAAAATTTTAGGGAACATTTTTCAAATCAGAGATGATGTCTTAGGTATTTGGGGAACAGACGAAACTGGAAAACCGATAGGTTCAGATATCAAAAAAAAGAAAAAAAGCCTCCCAATTATTCATGGATTAACTCATCAAAGCTCATCTATATCAAAAAAAATCCATAATTTTCTTTCACAAGAATTTATTTCAGATTTTGAGGTAAATCACGTTATAGATATATTAAATGAAGCGGGAAGTAAAACATATTGCCAAGAACTAATAAAGGAATATTGGTCAGAAGGTGAAAAAATTATAGATGACTTAAATATCTCTAATTCATTTAAAAATGATTTTCAAGAATTAGGAACATATTTATCCGGAAGGCACTCATGATAACATTTATTAGCACTCACATTGATGAAGTAATTGTTGATTTTCTCTCTTACAATTTTAAAACTATAGATTGTCCAGGCGAAATATTATGTTTTCAAGGATATATTCCTGAATTCTCTGACATCGAAATTAATTTCTTAATTACTGGATCTGGTGAATCAAGATCATTAGTAGCATTAAATTGGTTAGAAAAAAATATTAAGACCCATTACTTAATCAACATTGGATTTTCTGATTCAACTTCTGAGAATGCCACTCATGGTCATATTATAATTTCAACATCAATAGGTAATTTATTTGGATATCCTATTGAATGGGATCTTAGTAATATAAAATTTTCTAACAATGTTAACAATGAACTTTTTAATATTTCAAGAAAGTCTTGTTATCTTGGAAACATCGACTTTCATGTTGGAAAATCGATTTCTGTAGCTAATAATTTTCGTACAGACAAACTTAAAAAATGGATAAATACTAGAAAAGATATCTTATCCATAGATAATACTGGGTATTTTGTAGGAAAATATGCTGAAAAACACAAAATTCCATTTATATCAGTTACTTCAATTTTAAATTATATTAATGAAAATAATTCTGATTTCATGAAAGACTTAGATTATTCTCCAAATGAAAAAATCATAAATAAAATAAAAATTTTTTCTAGATCTAATTTTAACAATAAACTAAAAGTTTCACGGTCAAGTTTAAATAAATTTATTAAATTATTTGGAAAAGAATTTTCTTCCAGCATTAAAATACAATAATGGTACACATGGATAAATTATTATTGAACAAAAAAGAAAAAGAATCCTTTGAAAACTGTTCCAACTTAGCAAAAAATCATTATGAAAATTTCACTGTCTGGAGCAAACTAATCAGAAAAGATCTATTGCCTTTTTTTTCTTCAATATATGCATTCTGTAGGGTTACAGATGATATAGGTGATGAATCAAATAATAAAAAAGAAAATATATTAAAATCCTTAGACAAATGGGAACGATTATTAATTAGCTGTTATAAAAATAATAAAGTAAATCATCCCTATTTCAAAGCTTTATCTATTACTATCAAGCGTTTTGATATACCACCTGATAATTTTATAAAAATTATTGATGCTAATAGGCAAGATCAAATAGTAAAAAGTTATAAAAATTTCAGGCTACTTGAGGATTATTGTACATTGTCTGCTAATCCTGTAGGAAGATTAATACTCCAAATTATGGGTTACAACAATACTGAAATCATTAAATCATCAGATAAAATATGCACTGGACTACAACTACTTAATTTTTGCCAAGATATTTCAGAAGACTTAAAAAAAGGAAGAATTTATATTCCTGAAGAAGATATGAAATATCATAAAGTTAAGAAAACAGACTTTCAGAAATCTATTATTTCACCTGAAATAAGAAATTTAATAAAATTTGAAATTGAAAGAACAGAAAAGTTTTTCCAAGAAGGATTAAATATATTTCTTCACCTTAAAAGGAAAGATCAATTTCCAATATCATTGTTTTTAAAAGGAGGAAATAAAATCGTGAAAGAAATAAAAAAGAAAGAATTTGACACCATAACAAAAAAAATCAAAATTTCAAAAATTTCTAAATATAAGATTCTCTTTACATCATTACTAGATCTTTATTTGGGAAGAGATATGAGAAGATTACAATAATCACCTAAAAGGAATCTAATTTGAATAAGAACAAATCAGTTGTTGTAATTGGTGGAGGAATAGCAGGATTAGTTGCTACTCTAATACTCATAAAAAAAGGTCTAAGAGTAATATTAATTGAAAAAAAATTATCTCTTGGAGGAAGAGCATTTTCTTTTCAGAACCGTGAATCTAATGAAAAAATTGATAATGGACAGCATATATTTACACAAAATTGTTCAGAATATATAAAATTTCTTAAAAATTTAGACGTATTTAATCAAGTAATTTTAGAAAAATCAATCAACGTTCCAATATATAAGAATAACAAAAGACATCACTTAAAATTTTCTGGTGAATCAAATAGTATTTCTTTATTTTTGAGCCTTTTTAAATTCAGACATATTTCATATATAGGAAAGTTTAGAATAATTTATGCTCTTATAATTATAAAATTCCTTAAAAATTTAACAAAATTAGATTCAACTGATTTTCGAACTTGGTTAAAAAGACACCATCAAACCAGTGAAACGAATAAATATTTTTGGGAATTATTTCTTAAACCTGCTTTAAATGATGAACTAGAAAACATGAGTTCATTTATAGCAATATTAAGTATAAAAAATTCCATATTAAAACCTAGATTAACTGCATTTGGATTAGCTAAAACAGATCTTTCATCTTTAGTAGAAAAAAACTTTAACAATATCTTAAAAGAAACGAATTCCAAATTAATAAAAGGAAAAACAGTTAATAATATTTCTGAAGAAAAAAATAAAATTACTAAAATAGAATTGTCAGATAATACTGAAATAAAGGTTGATTCTATTATTAGCACAATTCCCTTTTTTGAAATCAAAAATCTTTTCAAAAAAACTTCTAAAATTACACCAATAATTAATAATATTTCTCAATTAGAATATTCTCCGATTGTTTGTATACATTTCTGGTTTTCTGAAAAAATTACTGATGAATTATATTTTTCTGTTTTGGATAGTCCTATTCAATGGGTATTTAATGTATCAAAAATCAGAGAATATCAAGATCAAAACAAACAACATTTAGTAATATCTCTTAGCTCAGCATGGAAATGGATAAAATATGATAGAAAAGAAATGATTTCAATTTTCTCAAAAGAAATTTATAAATTACTTCAATTAAATTCTAGAGTGAAAATTAAACAAACTTTAATTGTAAATCAACCAAAAGCAACCTTCAGAACATTACCTGGATCTTATAAATTAAGACCAAAAAATTCTACTCCATTAAAAAATCTTTTTTTGGCTGGAGATTGGACTGACACTGAATGGCCTTCAACAATGGAAAGTGCTGCAATAAGTGGAAGAAAAAGTGCAGAGGATTTATTAAGATATCTGAAATCTTTATAAAATGCTAAACTACTGTTATCAAATTTAAATACTAATTATGGATATATTAAGAAATAAAGATACTTGGACAAAAGCATTTGCTGAATTACTAGGAACTTTTTTGTTTGTTTTTATTGGACTAGGAAGCATTGCTACAGTTATTTCCATAGGACAGGGAAGTATAGATAATGGTGCAGTTTTAGCTATTGCTCTTGCTCATGGAATAGGAATCACAATAGCTATAATTGCTATAGGAAGAATTTCAGGTGGACATATAAATCCTGCAGTAACGATTGCCCTATCTTTAACGGGTAATTTTCATTGGATAAAAGCATTAGTCTATATATTTTCTCAAATACTAGGAGCTTTCACAGCAAGTTTAATATGGTCAAAAGCATTATCTACTCCTGCATTAGGAGTTCATAATCCTGCCTGGTCTATTCCAAGAACTTTAATCATTGAAGGAACTCTCACAGGTTTACTTGTATTCATAATTTTTGCCACTGTAGTAGATAAAAGGGGCTTAAGTAAATTAGCTCCATTCGCTATAGGTTTCATGATCATATTAGGTCACTTAGTAGCTATACCATTCACGGGCGCTAGTATGAATCCAGCTAGAAGCTTTGGCCCAGCTTTAACTACAAAACTATTTCCGCCTGCTGGACTTCCTGAACAAGCCGTATGGTGGAGTTCACATTGGGTTTATTGGGTTGGTCCGATTGCAGGTGCATTAATAGCTGCATATATTTACGTAATAATCTTTGGTGACAAAAAATCCCAGGAAAATCTTTCTAAACCCGGACAAGAAGAATAAATCATTAAACTCTCACTACCTTTCCAATTATTTCAGAAGAACTGATCACTCCAAGAGCTCTGCTATCAAACATTGAAGAAACATTTCTATTTTCAGCCAAAACAAAATATTGATCTTCTAATAAATAGAAGGATTTTGATTTATGTTCTCCAGAGAAATTGTGTTGAAAAAAGTCTGAGTCATTAACATTTACACCTTTTGAATCAACAATAATTTTATCTTTTGGAATAGCTACTACTCGTTTAATATACTTTATTTTTTTACCTTTAACTTTAAAAATCACTATATCACCTCGTTTTATTTTTCTTTTTTGAAATATAGATGTATTAACAATAATTAATTGATTATCTTTAAGAATTGGATACATACTGTCATCTATAACTCTAAAAAAACGAACCTTAAAAATTGAAATTAATGATAGAATTTTTAAAAAAATTTTATTTTGCATACTTATAAATATGTTGATACATTTGATTTATTAATAATTCTAACCTGAACCATAGGAGTTTATAATGATATTCTCTAGATATTTAACTAAATTAATGAACAAATTGTCTATCTTAGATAAAGCATATGCTCATTGCGATATTCCATGTGGAATCTATGACCCTAATGATGCAATTCAGGCTGCCCAGACATGTATTAGAATGACTGAACTAATTCTGGAAAAACAAAATGATGATAGTTTGTCTGCAAAAAATTCTCTCTCAAGATATATAACTGTAAAAGAAACTCACGCAAAAAAGGCGAAAGACGACATTCTTATTATATGGACAGATTATTTTAAAGATAATCATTTAGAAGAATACCCTGATCTTCATGAGAAAGTTTGGAAAGCTTGTCAATTAGGTTCACAAGTAAAACAAAATGTTGATATGGAAAAAGCTAAACAATTCAAAGCTTCTCTAGAAGAAATTGGTGAAATTTTCTGGGAAACTAAGAAATAAACTAAAATTTATATTCTTCTCTAGGGGGATTAAATATATCTAATGCAAGTGAAGGGGTATCAATACCCTTTGCACTATGCATTACTCCACTAGGAATAACATAATGATCTCCTTCTTGAAGAAGAAAGTCTTTCCCATCTATAGATAACCAAAAAGATCCTGATAAAACCCTTCCTGCTTGCTCATGGGGATGAGAGTGAAGAGGAACTTCTGCATTAGGAGCTATATCTACAAGCATCATCATTATTTTTTCACCCCATACTGGCCTTACAATAATACCAGGAAATAATTCTTTAAAACTCATTTTAGATTGTTTATATACAGCCATAATACTCCTTAACTATGTGATCCGAATTTTCTACTAATTGCAGCTTCAGCTACTGGACTTCCCACTTTATCTATTTCAATATTTAGTAAAGAAACACCATTAAAATTCAAAGCTTCACTCAAATATGATTTTAACTCAGAAAAGTTAGCCACATTTTTAGATTTTGCTCCCATTCCCGAAGCAACCAAATCATATCTTGTAGGCTCTAATTCTGTCCATACAGTTCTACCATATATACCTTTCTGAATTTGATAATCTATTCCCCATAAACTGTTATTTCCTACTACTATAGTAATTGGTAATTGATGCCTAACAGCAGTATCAATATCCATCGCATGAAAACCTAATGATCCATCCCCAACGACACATATTACTTTTTTATCTGGAAATGCAACTTGAGCACCTATAGAATAAGGAAGAGCAGCGCCTATCATCCCAAAACTACTTACATATAACCATAAATTCGGATTATTTGCTTCTAAATATGCTCGAAAATAATGACAATAATCTCCTCCATCCATTATTACAATAGTTTCATCATCAATTAATTCAGATAATGTTTTACTTACTAACATTGGATGCATTGGATTATTACCTATAGCTAATTTTTTCATCTCTTCTTTATGTTTATTTAAAGAAAGCTTTAATGATTTAGCCCAATCAAAATTATTCCATTTATATTTTTTTGATTTTTCACAAAGATCATTAATTGCAGGGCCTACATCTGACCAAATTACTAACTCAAATTTTCTAGATCTATTGTTTAAACTAGGATCAGGATCAATAATTATTTGTTTCACACTATCATTAAAAGGAGGATTACCTCCATACCCCCATCTATAATCCAATCTTTCACCTAATAATAAAACCACATCAGATTCTTTAATTCTCTGCAATGCTTTATTTAAAGGAATGTAGCCTAAACCACAAGAAAATTCATGATTATCAGGAACCAATCCTCTTGCATGATCTACAGTAAATATAGGAATTTGAGAAATATTCACAAAATCTTCTAGAATTTTTGGATTTACCGTTGCTCCCGCACCAGCGCCAGCTATAATCACAGGTTTTTTTGCTCTATTTAAAATATCTAAAGCTCTAGTTATTAATTTTTGATCACAATTAATCGAATAATTCTGACTATCTAAATTACCGTAATATCTATCAAACTCTTTCTCATCAACCATTCCTGTCTGTATATCTTCAGGAATAGTAATATGTACAGGGCCTCTTCTTCCACTCATTGCTGTTCTAAATGCTAGTGAAATTATTTCAGGTATTCTTTCAATTGATTGAATTTCCCAAGAACCTTTAGTTACTGGGTTTGCTGTACCTACTTGATCAAATTCTTGCATAGCGCCTCTACCCAAGTTAGTAGAAGCAGCAGAACCTGCTATATTTATTACTGGTGCCTCAGAGTGAAGAGCATTAGCTAGGCCTGCAATAGCATTAGCATGACCTGGAGTTGTAGACATTACTACACCAGGTCTTCTCAACAACCTAGAGTAAGCATTAGCCATATGTACTGAAGCTGCTTCATGTCTACCATCAATCAAATTAAACTCATGATCTATCATTTCATCCAATAAATGTAGAAAATGATCTCCTGCGATCCCAAAAATAGTTTCAACACCTTCAGCTTTTAGGCATTTTATTATCAAATTACTACCTGAAATTTTTCCCATCTTTTCCTCCAATTAAAAAAAATGTCTCAAAATCATTACTAAAGTCATTACTAATAATGTTACATATAATAGTTTTAATAGAAAAATTTCGGAGAATTTGCCTATCGATTTAGCGCCCCAAAAGCTAGTTAAGGATACAACAACAGCTAAGGGCATAAAAATTTTAAAATCAAAATGACTATTTCCACTTATCCCACTAATCAATCCATGTCCCGATAAACCAAAAACAGCAACGAACAAATTAATCATGGAATTAGTTCCTGAAGTTTTTCTAGCAGATATTTTTAAATAATTGATTAAAATAGGATATCTTAAAGCTCCCAATACTAAACCAGTTGCTCCACCAAATAGTCCAATCAACATTCCCAAAAAATTTGAAATTGTATATTTAAAAATATTCTTATTAAAAAATTTAATTGATTGAGTTGTTTCTATTTTCTTTTTTTTAAAATGAACACTTTGAAGTATCAAAACAGCAGAAATAAATAAGAAAAAAGTTATCAGCCAAATTAATATTTCCATTGGAGCATTTTCGCTGATTAACCCCCCTAAAAATGAACCCAATAGACTAAATCCACCAAATAAAAATGCCACTTTATAGTCTATATTTGAGTTTTTTACATGAGGCCAAATAACACTTATCACAGATATAAGACTTACAGCAAGATTTGTTCCAATTGCAACTAAAGGTGGAATTCCTAAAATTAAAAAAAAGAACAACCTTAGCGGTCCTAAAGGCATTCCGACCAAACCTCCAATGTATCCTACTATTCCAGTAACAATAATCAGGATAATGATTTGAAAAACATCAATATCCATCAAATGGGATTTTCAAATAGTCTGTCTATTTGCATAAACTGATCATGATCGGGTTTCAACGAAGGTGACCTTGGAAAACTATTCTTAATAACTCCTTTTTTGACTAAAATATACTTATTCAACCAATTTGCTATCCCTAAACTTTGCATAGATAACCTTAATAAATTTGTGTTTTCACTAAATTTCTTTTCAGCACTTATTCGATCTCCTTCTTCCCACAAATTCCAAATTTCAACAAGAACATCTGACATAGATCCATTTGGCATCGTTCCTACTGAACCAGCTTTTATTTCTTCTAACATAAACATTCCACCAGCACCACCAAAAACAATTAATTTTGATTGAGATGATAATTTGTCAATGGTTTCTTTCACTCTAGGGACAGTTGGCTGAGTTTCACATTTCACATAACACAAATTCTCATGCTCTTGAGACAAAGAAATAGCCATTTGTGGGGAAATTTGTGCATCCGGTTGATCTTGCATAAATATTGGCACATTCACTTCTTTAGCAATTTGAATGAAAAAATCATTTACTTCTGAAGGATGTACACCCATTAGAATAGGAGGTCTAATCATTAAAGCATTTGCACCCAAACTTTCAGCTTTTTTTGAATATTGAATTGATAAAAATGTTCCTTCAGCACCTGTATTCATAACTACAGGCACTCTACCTTTTACATCTCTTACAACTGTACTCAATACCTGATCACGTTCCTGTTCGGACAATTTAAAAATCTCACTGGCCATGGCTATTCCAATACCATGAACTCCTACTTCTAAATTCCAATCTACTTGTCTAGTTAAATCTCCAAAATTTATCTTACCTTGTTCATCAAAAGGTGTACTAAGAATGGGGAAAACGCCATTAAAAAAAGTTTTTGTTTCCATTTTTTATCCTAAAACTATATTTTATTGTTAAGAACCAAGAAGTTTTGGAACTACACTTAAAAGGACACCTGCTACAGTAGCAGTACCTATTACTCCAGCAACATTAGGGCCCATAGCATGCATTAGTATAAAATTTCCCGGCCTTTCTTTCTCTGCCATTTCTTGAACTACTCTAGCAGCCATGGGAACAGCAGAGACTCCAGCCGCACCTATCATAGGATTAATTTTGTTTTTAAAAAATAAATTCATAATCTTCGCAAGAATAATTCCTGCTACTGTTGCAGCAGCAAAAGCAATTAAGCCTAGGATAAATATTCCTATAGTTTGCCATTGTAAAAATACATCTCCTGGCATTGTTCCCCCTACTGCTAAACCTAAAACAATTATAACAATATTCATTAATTCATTTTGAGCTGTATTTGAAAGCCTAGGCACTACTCCTGATTCTTTTAATAAATTTCCAAACATCATTACTCCTACTAAAGGAGATGCCTTAGGAACAAGAATACTAATTACTAAAGTACAAATAATCGGAAAAAGAATTTTTGCTCTTTTAGAAACCTCTTTAGGTGAATACTCCATCTTAATTTGACGTTCAGACTTGGTTGTTAACATTTTAATTATAGGAGGTTGAATAATTGGTACTAAAGCCATATAAGAATAAGCAGCAACTGCAGTAGCGCCAACAATATCCTGTACATCTACATTGGGTAAACTATTTCCAAGTTCTCTCATTCTAGTAGATATAAAAATTGTGGTAGGCCCGTCAGCTCCTCCTATAATTCCAATCGATGCCGCCTCAGGAAGCCCAAAATCAAAAATCCCAACTGCCGCCAATAAAAGAGATCCAATCATTGCTACAAATACACCAGCTTGAGCTCCTGCACCAAGTATCAAAGTTTTAGGGTTTGATATAGCAGGACTAAAATCGGTTAATGCTCCTAAACCCAAGAAAACTAATAAAGGTAATAAATCAGTTTCCAATCCATATTTCTGAAAAAAAAGTAGTATTCCTGGAGATTCTCCTTGAGAACCTTCTTTTATCAGTTCTCCTAAAGGTAAATTAGCCAATAAAATTCCAAATGAAATCGGTATTAAAAGTAAAGGTTCTTTCTTTTTAGCTATACCAACAAATAATAATATAAAAGCAATGAACCACATTATAATCATTTTAGGATTAACCCATAATGCTTCGATTCCTTCTAATAAACTCTCTAAAAAAAACAAAATTCCTCTTTTAACCCAATTTAATTAAAATCGCACTATGCTCTACAGAATCCCCAGGTTTAACATTTACCTCTAGAACTTCTCCATCTATATCTGCCAAAATATTTTGTTCCATCTTCATAGATTCCATTACACAAACTAAGTCTCCTTGTTTTACTTGATCACCTATTGAAACATTTACATTAATAATTTTTCCTGGCATCATCGCTTTTATAGTTCCATCTGAATCATCAGATTCAGGATGACTTGTGGGAACAAATGATTTCTCTTGAATATTCTCTTCAACAATATTGTCCTCATTATTTTTATCTAAAACCTGAAGTTCATTATTCTCATCAGAAATTTCGAATTTCTTATTTTCATGTATATCAGCGTTGATTTCAACACCATTAACTTTAACTTTAGCTTCTCCAGATTCAATACCTAATATTTCTACTTCAAAGGATTTGCCATTAATTACTACATTATATTTTTTCATCGCTTAGCCCCCATTCTAGAAAAAAATTGGCGAGTTCTTGAATAATACGTCCAATAAGATATTTGATTATTAGTACTAACAATACTCTTAGTTTTGATTGTTCTATCATTCAATGCTAATGCTATTGCTACCGCTGCTGCGATATGAATTTCTTTTTTCATCACTTATTATCTCCCATTCTAGAAAGTAATTGACGAGTTCTTGAATAATACGTCCATGAAGATGTTTTATTATTAATATTCACAATATTCTTGGTATTATTTTCTCTTTCATCCAATTCTAATGCTAATGCTGCTGCTGCTGCCATATGAATTTCTTTATAAAAACCATTTTCTTCATTCTTTAAATTCTCTTGATCTTCATTGATTTGATTTTTTAGATTTTTAGATTTTCTTTTTTCTGAAAAATCTTCAATTCTAACTAATAGCAACACAAAAAAAGTCAAGATGAACAAAACTAAGAAAACAAACCCTAAACCTATTGCCGAAATATTTAAACCATCTTGTATTAATTTAAAATCCATAATTTCCTTAATTAATCCTAGTGAAAAGAATCAATTACTTCTTCTATTTCTATATATTCTCCGTTAACAGTTACTGAAAAATCCTCAAAAGTTTCCTGAGAATTTTTATATAATTTAACATCATATTTTGAATCAATAATACCAATTGAATATTCTTTTATCACTATTTCTGAAATATCGTTCTCTGAAATTCCTCCATTACTGATTCTGTATAATTTTTCAGCCTCTTCAATAGTTATTTTTTCAAATTTTATTGAATCTTTAGTTCCTATTTGACCTAATTTAGGCAAATCTATACTAGCAACAACACCTATTTTCGGATAACCTCCTGTTGTTTGACAGTCTGAAAGAAGAATTAGAGGTTTTCCATTACCAGGTACCTGAATAGATCCTTCAGGAGTGAAATCTGAAATTATATCGTGATTACCAGTTTTGGTAGGAATTTTAGTGCCATCTAATGCAATACCAATTCTATCTAGTTTTTCAGTGGATTTAAATGTTTCAGAATAAAAAGTATCTACAACATCTGAAGAAAAATGATCTTCTTGTGGGCCGGGTATAACTCGTAATGTAATGTTTTTTGAACCTTCATTCTTTTCTCCAAGATACATTAACATTTTCTTTTTTTCTGTCACAGGATGAGATGAAATTAAATCATCTTTCTTTAAACTTTTTCCCAAAAAACCTCCTATACCTGATGCTAAATGAGTAGAACCAGAACCAAGAACTAATGGAACATCTATTCCACCAGATACACCAACATAACTCCTAAATCCAATATTAGAAGACCCAAATGAAAGAACATCATTCTTTTTTAAATTCAAAGTTCTCCACATTGGAATTTTATTACCATTAAGAAGAGGATTTAAATTTGCACCTGTTATAGAAATTGTTATTGGTCTAAGAACTAAAAATTTTGCTAAACCATATGAAATTTCTAATGCCAAAGAGTTCAAATCATTTTGCAACAAAAAATTAGCTACTTTAAATGAATTTAAATCTGAGGGGCCTGATTTAGACACACCTCTTGATGCATAACCAAACCTTCCAAGATCTTGAATAGTAGTTAAAAATCCTCCATCTAATACTTGAAAACATTTATTTGACATTATTTATCTCAAAACCTAAAAAATTTTCTTCTATGATTTGTTTTTCTAAACTTTTATATTCTTTCAAATCTACACTAAAAAATTTTACTTTCATTCCAGGAATTACAGGAAATGGATTTTTCTTTTTTAAATCAAATAATTTCATTGGTGTCTTCCCTATTATTCTCCATCCACCTGGAGAATCTATAGAATAAATTCCTGTTTGGCTTCCTGCTAAACCAACTGAACCTGAGAACACTTTAGTTCTAGGTTTTTTCAATCTCGGACAATGGATTCTTTTATCTAATTCTCCTAAATATGGAAAACCAGGAGAAAAACCAGTCATATATACTAAATAAAGGGTAGATGAGTGAATTTTAACAATTTCATCAGAAGATAAATTGCAATAATTAGCAACATCCTCTAAATCAGGTCCTTCTTCTCCTCCATATTTTACTGGAATATTAATAATAGTTTGATTTTCATTAACTAATTCCTGAAATTTTTTTGAAATCAAAACTTCTGAAATATAATTTCTTACTTCTTGGGATTGGATCAAATTTATGTCAAAAACTACTGAAAATGAATTATATGTTGGAACAACATCTACCAACCAAGATTGTTTATCTTTATTTATTCTTTCTACTATCTCATGAATATTTAAGTTAATTTCTGGTGAAATTATATTCTCAAAATACACAGATATAGATCTGTCTCCAATATTTTTGATTAAAAAAGAGTTCATTAATGTATTATTTCACAAATGTATGCATGGGGCTCAATTGGATTCCTGATCTCTCTAACTCTTTCCTTATCACTGAAGCTAACCCAACAGAACTCTTATTATCTCCATGAAGACATAAAGTTTCTGCAGAAATTTTCACAGAATCACCATCAATAGAATCCATTGTTCCAGTCTTAGCCAATTTTATTACCCTTTTCACTATCTCTTCTTCTTGGGTAATCACAGAACCTTTAACATTTCTAGAAACTAATTTTCCGTCTGAAGTAATTGCTCTATCAGCAAAAGCTTCTCTTGCAATTCTAACCCCAGATTCTTTAGCAACCTCTTCCCAAATTGATCCTGAAAGAACAACATGGATTATCTCTGGATCAATCTCTTTTATCGCTTGTACCACCGCTTTAGCTTCTTTTTCATCTCTTGACGCTTTATTGTACAGTGCACCATGAGGTTTAACATGTTGAATTTTCTTATACCTAGTAAATTGTAGCAAAGCTCCAACTTGATATTTAATTAAATTAACAATTTCCCAATCCTCAAAACTCATATCTCTTCTTCCAAATCCCATCAAATCTGGATAAGAAGGATGAGCTCCAATAGAAACATTTGAATTTTCAGCTAATTTTACTGTTTTATGCATCCAATTAGGATCTCCAGAATGAAAACCCGTAGCGATATTTACAGAAGTAACAAAAGGTACAATTTCATTATCAAGACCAGAGGTCATATTACCAAAAGATTCCCCTACATCAGCATTTAAATCTATTATTCCCAAAATTACCTCTTCAATGCAGAGGGAGTGTTACTTCTCTAGTATTTTCCCAACTCATTCTTACTGCATCTGTAAATTCCATATATTTTACACCATCTTTGAATGAAGTATGTGTAATATCTTCTTTGCCACGAATAGCATTAACAAATTCTTCTTCTAC
>MDTE01038229.1_pt1 | contig 14664 bp, 7 predicted proteins | sample 811231 | NCBI WGS metagenome assembly MDTE01 (sample SAMN05326651, study PRJNA326480) | marine metagenome | isolation source: seawater | place: Indian Ocean: Red Sea | collected 2010 | reverse complement strand
TTTTCATCCCTCCATTTTTGTCTCAATTATGTTTTACTTTTTACCCCATCGGCGGATTGTCTGAAGCAACTCGCGCTGTTTTTCAGGGGAATATGATACATTTTGTGAATAGGCTAACTCCACTAAACGTGGGTCTCCTATCATAGATTGGATTTCTGCAGGGGTTTTGATGGCCATCTCATCTCGAGTGAGATCATAGAAAACCCTGACCTTAGTCATTAACGCCTCGCGCATCCTCTGTTTGTACGTGGTTGGGTCTATTTTCTCCGGCCTTTCTCTAAACCTTGTAAGATCAAATACATGTCGCCAATTTTCTTTTTCTGGAACCACCATAATTGCAACTAGAAGAAGTAGCAACAAATTCAGCACTATTAGCCATTTCAAGAAATTGTCAGAAGTTAGTAAGACGATTGTACTCATTGTTTCAGTGAATGGGTTAGATAGTGCGCCAGTAACGTGTCGGCTTTCATCAAATACGATTCTAAATTCCTCTACTTTGAGTCTAATGCTGTATGGCAACATCTCATTATCAAATTCCATAACATCTCGAATTAATGCTGTGAAGTAGACGTCATTTCCTCTCCAAGCATCATTTCCATCCAAATGCCTTTGCCAACAAGATGGCGATTCCAAATCGCAGTTTTGTCTAACATCAGTCTCTGCAGCCCTGTCTGCAGTCCAAAATCGATTTGATAGGACCTCATCATCTGCGATGAAAACTATTGAACCTGTGGCATCCAGGCTTCCAAACGAAGAACCATCCTCGCCAGGAATTCTACGTTCATCAAGAACTTCAATTCCAGGGTAATCAATTCTCAGAATAAGAGATAAATTACTGAGGGGGTTTTGATATTCATCGCAACTGTTTGATCCTACTCTATCTATACAGGCACTTTCGCTTGCCATGGATAGAACATTGACATCCCTTTTCTGGTAATCATCGTTAGTTGGGTCGTCGGTGGGTAGTGCCTCCCAACGCATTGCAGTTGGTGCTTTGAACATCACTGGAAGGCGGCATTGATCTAATTCATCCCCTGCCTCATTTAGCATTTCATCGGTACAACCAACGGGATTAATACCCATTTGTTCGCTTGCAACCACATCATTGCGTAGGCCAGCAATCCCCCAAACATTAGTTGGATTTTCATTCCCAGCCGTTCCTTCAGTGTCGTATGTTCTCCAGTTCTGGAATTCATCAAGAAGTGGGTCTCCAAAGTAAGTCACGCCAAATTTGGCTGCTAAACGATTAGCATTTGTTCCATCGGTTGCGACAATTACTTTGCCACCTAGTTCTGTAACAAATTCATGGATTGCAGTGGCTTCAGTTTCATCTATTGGTTTCTCAGTTCCAGCAATAACCAACATTGTTCTATGTGGCTCCTCCCAATCATTGACTAACATAGGGGTAGATAGTGTGTTTCTAATTTTATAACCAGCTCCATCAGCCCCACTTCCTAAACCATCCCTCATATCAGTAACTTGTGCCAACTGAGCCTTGTCATCTGTTGCTTCAGTGACGTAAGCAGAATAGTAAGTTTCCTTGTTTGCGGCAACCAAAGTCATGGATAACATCATGACTACTATTAGAGTTGCAAAAGTGGCTCCAATGATGGTTCCGAAGTGCTTGGGGCCATCTTCGTTTTTCGCCATTAACCAATCACTTCCAATCCTGTAAACTCATCCGGACATACAGGTGCTATAACTTGGAATAAAGTTGCGCAAATATATGTTGGGGCTGTTAGAGTGGTGACTTACTAAGAGTTTCAAACCCGCGCGTTGCGTATCATTTCAGTTTTCATCAACCAAACATCACATCCCAATTAATTGAAAACGATTGAAAATTGAACAAAAACAAGCGATGAAAAATTTTCAAAATAATTTTTTGCGGTTAAATGCAGCCAATATCGGTGCAATAATTACAGCGCCCGGCCATAATGGCGTCCAATTTTGTGATACTACATCTCCTCCCTCGTCGGAGTCGTCAGAATTTGATTGAGAATTATCATCGTTATCGCCATCATCTCCACTTCCACCTCGGTCTTCAACAACTCTAAGAGTCACTTCAGCAGAGTCCGCAGTTTCAGAACGTCCTGCATCAATATCACCTTTTGATTGGATTGAAATTTCAATGACACAATTTTTTGTTGGATGACTGGCTGATGATGAAATGTTAAGGAAGACCGTCATATTTCCATTTGCTTCGATCGCAATGTTTTCAAGATCATCTTCACCAGAAATTTCTAGCAATGGGCAGGAATCAGTAATAGTCGATTTGAATACCGAATCTGCAGCATTTCCTGAATTAGAAACGGTCGCTGCAAGGGATGTAGTAGTCCCGGCATTCATTGGGCCAGTGGGTTCAGCCAAGTCAACAGCCAAATCAACCACCATAGGTATCGTCAAGTTTCCTTCAGCATCCTTAGAATCTCCGGGGGTTGCAGGAGTTGGGCCCCAAGCAGTTACTGTAGCATCAATTGTGAAGTAATCACTAATTCCTGCTGTAAATGAAGCAACATTTACTCCATGTACTGAGAATTCAAAAGACTCATTCGATTGCGAACTAACTTCAACAGTGTCGGGGCCATTTACAGATCCATCAAAAGGTATATCGTATTCAATTTCCAGAGTTAGTGAGTAAAGATTTTGATTGTCAATCCAGAATTCTATGGTTGCTTTTCCTTCAAGATCCAAGTCAAATGTAGGTGGTGCATCGGTCTCAGTATCGACCCCCATATTCCAACCCATTGGGAATTCTGGAGTCTGAGCATTACTGGACATGGGAAGAGCGGCTAAGACCATCATTAGGACCAGAATCTTTGTGCGCACGTTCATCTCGACTCACCTCTACTTGTTCAATCCCTCGCTCACAAATTTTTGAGTGGTTTGAGGCATCTACGTGTCAAAACCTTAACCATTTTTCTCCTATAACGTGGATTGAAATATGTATTATTTACAGGTTTAATCGCCTTTCTAACAGATTCTGCTAGTTTTTCCACACTCTCTTCACCATTCCAATTTGATATGGCGGTATTTGCTTCGTCAGAATGAAGGCGAGGGATGGATTCAAGTCCGGTAGAACAGATTCTTAATTCCTCGATAATACCACCACTCAATTTCCAAGCAGCAGCAATTCCTGCTTCAGGGAAATCCCATGATTCCCTCTGTGTAAGTTTTTGGTAATCTCCAATGAAATCACTAGCATTTTTTGGTAAGGTAATGTGGGTTACTAACTCTCCAGGTTCGAGTACGTTTCTAGTAATCCCGTCAAGAGAAAAAAACTCGTTCATTGCCATCACCCTCTTCCCATTGGGTGATGCAAGGTGGATTTTTGCATCTAAGCACATCAGGCTAGGTGCTAAATCCGCTTGATATGTGGCTACACATAGTGTATTTTGGTTTGGAATAACGCGACAGTCTGCACCTGTGCCGCAATCGCATTTGTAGCACCAATCGATAGATTCTCGCCATTCCTCTGATTGATTGAACCAAAAGCATCGAGTATCTAAACAGATATTTCCACCTACCGTAGCTGATCTCCTAATTAGAATGGAAGCAACGCTTGCAGCAGCCTTTCTTATCAAGGGGTGTGTGTCTTCACTTTCACTCAAATCATGTAGCCTTACCATTGCGCCGATATGTGTAGAATTCAAAGTATTCAATTCTGCAACATTAGCAAGAGAAATGACATGATTCTTAGTGTTTAGATGCCATTTGTAATTTGGCAAAAGGTCTGTACCTCCAGCAACCCAGTCAAAGTCCTCTTTAGCCTCCAATAATCCTTCAACTATTGCAAAAGCGTCGTCTAATGAGTCTGGTGTATGGAGTGAATAAGGGGGCGTCCGCATTATGCATCACTCCTGTGCCTTCGCTCTACATGTTTCCAAGCACTACCAGCCAATCGGGGATTTTCTAGGTATTCTTGACTGGGGGTTACAGAAACTTCCCATTCATTCGATTGTTCTTCGGGAGGAATAGTTGCTTCATAGCCAAACAGTGCCCCATTATGGTAAGGCTCAACATTTTCTGAGTTGCGTCTTTCTTTGTCTCGTTTTTCATGTTCTTCAGCCCTCTTGGCAAGAATTTCCTGAAGTTGAGAATATTCTATGGAAGGTGAAGTTAATTCTAATGGGTCACTAACTCCTTGTTCTTTGCACAACTTCTCTATGTTTTGATGCATTCTATCTTGTGTGATAGGTAATTCATTTACTCTCAACCCTATTGCATCATAGACAGCATTACAGACAGAGGGCAAGATTGGGAGAAGGGGTCCTTCACCAGCTTCTTTCGCACCGAAAGGGCCCTCTGGGTCGTTACTTTCAACGATTATAGGAAATACATTTGGCATTTCATGAACAGTGGGGATCTTATATTCTAGAAGATTTGCATTCATCAGATTTCCAGTTCTTCCATATACCATTTCTTCGGAGAGAACTTGGCCCAATCCCATATGACAACTACCGATTATTTGACCTTCCACAGATAACGGGTTTAGGGCCTTACCACAATCATGAGCCGCCCAAACATTGAGAACTTTAGTCTCACCAGTTTCTACATCAACTTTGACTTCTGCTACATATGCCGAAAAAGAGTATGCTGGAGCCAATCCTGCAGCGGCGCCTTTGTGCGCCCTTCCCATTGGCGGAGTTCGATATGCTCCTGATGCCACGAGTGCTCCTCTTTCTTCCTGGGCTTTGTGTAGGGCTTCTAGATATGAAACACCTACTGCAGGATCAGTTTTATCATATATTCTCCGATCACCAATTACCAATTTTTCTTTATCTGCGCCAGTGATTTCAGTTGTTGCCTCAATCAACTCTTCTCGTATTTCCATAGCCGCTGAAATTGCAGCATTTGCATTCATGAAAGTTACACGGCTTGAATAAGATCCTAAGTCAACAGGTGAAGTGTCCGATTCCCTAGAGCGGATTCTAATCATGTCTAGCGGTAATCCCAAAACTTCAGCAACTGATTGAGCAACTACGGTATCAGAGCCCTGGCCAATTTCGGCAGCGCCCGTATGAACTGTAACCCCTCCATCCATGTCAATTTTCAGGTGCACAGTTGCATGAGGGAACTTATTTGGGTCCCAGTGGATAGGTAATCCGCTTCCTGAAATAAAGAAACCACATCCGACGCCTATTCCGTGACCTAAAGGCAACTTCCTGAATTTTTCATCCCAACCGGAAGCGGCTCTTACTTTCTCCAAACATTCCCTCATCCCTGTACTAGTTATTCTGAATCCAGTGATTGTAGCACTTAGGGGTGGTAGCAAGTTAGCTAGCCTGAATGTCATAGGATCTACAGCTAACTGTTCTGACAGGTCATCTAGCCCAACTTCTACAGCACAGCGAGAATTCACAGCACCATGCCCTCTCATAGCCCCAGAAGCTGGCTTATTTGTCCAAACTCTAGCGCCAGTGTAATGAAATCCTCCGATTTCGTATGGCGCTGTATGAAGTACTCCATTGTAATATGTAGTCACATGACCAAATGAAGCGAATGAACCTCCATCGATAAGTGCATCAGTAGCTACCCCACATAATCTTCCTTGGGAGTCTGCATGAAGATTCATCTCTATTTTTGAGGGGTGCCTACCACGATTAATCCAAAAGACCTCTTCCCTATCGAATGTAATGCGAACAGGTCTCCCTGATTTCCGTGCCAAAATAGCAGCGCACATCTCATGAGGGAACGGGTCGGACTTACCTCCAAATCCGCCCCCTACAAACGTTCTATAGACGTTTATTTGATGCATTGGAATTTCCAAAACATCCGCTAAAGATCGATGTAAGTAGTGTGGTACTTGTTGTGGTGTGTAGATTGTCAATCTACCTCTCGGATCCCAGTGGGCTGCTACTGCATGGGGTTCGGTAAAGCCATGGTTTACCCCTTGGAAATGCCAATTTGCTTTGTGAGATGCTACCGCTTTCTGTTCCATGTTTGTAACTTCTCCAAACTCTTGGAAAACTCGCTTTTGAATATTTGACTCTCCAATGTGGTATTTTCCCCGGTCATGAATTGGATTTTCGCTATCTTCAAGGCCTTTAGCCATGTCATTATTGCTATCAAGAATTTCATAATCGACTTCGATTAGTTTTAGTGCTTCTAGAGCAGTCGCTTCATCTTCTGCTGCTACACAGGCAACTAAATCCCCCATATGCCTAACTAGATTTACAGCTAATGCATGCTCATCCTTGGTAACTGGTAGAACACCAAATTTCGCAGTAGCATCCGCTCCCGTGGCGATAGCAACCACGCCTTCAAGAGATTCTGCTGCAGATGTATCAATAGATTTGATTCTAGCAAAGTGATGAGGTGATCGTAATATCTTGCCAATCAGTTCATTTGACAATCTAATATCATCTCCATATTTTGCTTGTCCAGTTACTTTCCATTTAGCATCATAAAGAGGTGTTCTCTTCCCAATAGCAGAACTTGTTACCAGTTCGTCATGTCGATGATCGCCCCAGGGTTGTTTCTTTTTACCACCTTGACTTTCTGGAATTAATTCATCATCTCTCAATTGGCTAAATTGGTTTTTACCTCCACTTCCAGGTCTTGCAAAAGGCAACTTCCCAGGCTGTTGTCTGTAGCCAACCATTTCCTTTTCATCGCTCATGTAAGCACCTTCTGACTAATTGTCCTCTTCAATGAATCCAGGGTGCGGATCACTCTGATGTTGTGTTGAATCAATTGTCCCCTCATTTGAACTGAGAATTTCAGATGCAGCTAGGATAGAATCAACTATTGGTTGGTATCCAGTACATCGACAAAGATTTCCTTCAATAGCAGTTTTGATTTCATCTTTTGTTGGATTTTGGTTACTTCGAAGTAACGCTTCAGCCACCACTAGGAAACCTGGTGTGCAGAAACCACATTGACTACCCCCATAAATTGCAAAAGTCTCCTGTATTGGGGCAAGATGAGTTCCGTCTGCAAGTCCTTCTACAGTTGTAATATCAGTGTCATTTACCTCTTGAGCCAGAGTTAGACAAGACAATCTCGGCTCGCCGTTAATCAACACGGCACAACACCCACAAGTACCCATATCGCAACCCCGTTTTACGCCCAATGTTCCAACATAGTCTCGAAGAACATCAAGCAAGATTGCGTTACTTTCAACAGATTTAGAAACGGATTTACCATTTACCGAGGCAGACCATCCTATTTTGTCAGCTTGTGGAAGCATAGGGATATGTCCTGGTTTTGTCATGTTACTCCCCATGCCCACTACGTGGGCAGACTCACGAAGTGGCCTCCGTCTTTGATAGTTCGCACAACCGAGGGGAAATATTTCAGAGGGTTTTCAGGCACGTATCTATCAATATCATCGCAATACTACACATTCGTAGTCATCTTTACCTGTGGGCGGTGTTTTCCAATCTTTATCCCCAGGGAGAATTAGAGACTGTCCTATTTGATCGAGTTCTTTTGCCAATTGCAATTGCTCTGCTGCCAACTCTTCCCAAGGAACTTCATCTCTTCTAAGCCTTAACCACGTCTTCAGTGTGGCAAGTGCTCGCATAGAACGCCTCCAAAGTCGTAGGTGCAAACGTGCTGCAACAGACCATAATGGCATCAATATGAATGCCAGAAGAACCCAATTAATTTGTACCAAGTAAGGCTTTACTAGTGGCAATAAACCATACAGATTAAGATTCCAAAGCGGACTACTGGGTGCGGCTAGAAGAAATGCTACTGGGAAAGAGATAATTATCCACCAAATTGGTAATAGCATAAATCCTACTGCAATTTTATGTGTTCCAAGAGCATGTTTCTCCTTTATTGATAACTTTTCAGCGATTGGTCCAGATATACGATATGGTGGCCAGGAACCTAACATTGCACCCCAAGTAATCAGTCCAGCCATCCACATCCATGACCATATTATTTGACCAATTGCTTTTGCAAGATCGATTGGTCCCGGGGTTTTTGACCTGTCATATAATTCGTATTCTTTTAGATTATATTTATCCATCTTTTCTGCATGTTGGCTAACGCCTTTTCTTAGGTTATGTGCTCTTTCAGGGTCTTTTTCAGAAATCCATAGCCAAGCAGCCCTTGCCCTCCTAGCTCCCACAACTGCTTCAGCATAACTTGCTCGTTTTTTCCTCCCAGTTGCACGGTTGCGATGTACAGAAAGAAGACCTCTAGCTCTCCATAGCAATTTTTTATCTTCCCAAGAATCTAGCCCTTGACTACTACGCTGAAGTTCGGTACTTAGTGAATCAGTAACTGCTAGTACCCATGCTCTATCTGCTGCTACCTCGGGTGAGAATTGAGCAAGTAAGTCCTCACTTGCGGGCGGTGCTCCATCTTCGCCAGGCAGTGGCGGTAGGTTCATTGGCGGATGTACCGTAACTAGAGCTCGTTCCCTGAATCGGTTGGCGTCTGAATAATGAAGTCCGACTGGAACCAAAGAAGGGCGTTTTATTCCAGATTTGTCTGCTTCTCTTATTGCCTGTAAAATAATTCTAGCAGGTCCTGTTTTGGTCTTCTGTGGCTTACTCATTAAATGAGAAATTCCTTCTGGATAAATTGCGCATCTACCACCTTCTGCTAGGACTCCCGAAAGGGTATCAATTAGAGCAGAGTTGCCCGACTTTGCCGAATCCCCTCCACCTTCTATTTCAGTTGCATCCTGCTTTCTATAGACTGGTTTTGCTCCAGCAGCCCTCATGAATCTACCTAGCAATGGAATATTGAAAAGAGTGTGCTTCGCGACGAAAGTAAGTTGCCCAGGCAATAGTGATAGCATTAGTAGCGGATCAATCAAAGAACCAGGGTGCCAAGCGGCGTATAGTACCCCTCCTTTCTCAGGAATCCACTCTTCGTCAACTATTCCATGCTCGCGAAACCAAGTGGCACTAATCTGTCTGCATAGCCAACGAATCAACCTATATGCCAAAGACGGTTTTACATCCATCCAACCCCGCTCCTATGTTCTCGGTGACGTGTTCAAGAGATATGTGATTCGCTATTTTTTCAGAATAATCTGTTGTGGCAAGGTTCATCTCATTAATCGATTACGAGAGTTTGAGGAGAGAAAGATGGCTGATAGAAATGTGATTTTTGTTGCGGCGGGTTTAGTGCTCGTTGCATTCAACATGGCAGTAGTCGGTTCGGTAGCTACAGGGGCAGTTGAAGGTGCAGTTCAGGAAATGTTTCAGACCTTTACGAAGGATAATATATGTTCAAATGATGATTGTACAAGTTTGAATGATGATTGGCTTACTTCAACAAGTGAAAGGGATTACTACGCTTGGAATCTAACTAATCTGGATGAAATGCTGGCCGATTATACTGTCGATGCTGTTTATGATCAAGTTGGGCCCGTCACATACGAAATCAATACAGAAAGAACCCTCATTGAATATGATTCTGAAGCTGGCACAATTACATATTCAGAAATCAATACTTACACATGGAAATCAGGAGTCTCTTCTGATACTCCAATTACTGCGCTTAACATTCTTTATGAGCCGCAGAGGGTTGGTGCTATGTCACTAGCGATATCATCAGCATTTTCATCATTAGAAGAATCTGTTACCGTTGTCAATGGCACAAATAATGTTACTGAAGATGCAATTATTGCTTTCGGGGCAGAAAATCCAGTTAATGGAGGATACGAATTAGCGAGCCTCAATTTAGGTGGTATTTGGGGAGTTTCCCATCCTCCAGTTAATTTAACAATGCAACAATCAGAAAACATTCTGTTTGGACCTCTAGCCATCACGGGGGATGCGGCTGTCATGTTCATGTATGGAGAGATATCAGGTCATACAGTTCCTATGGATCCCGTTACAATGTCTCCTAGTGCAGAAGGAATTGAGATGGAATGGAATGATTCAACAGTAGCAATGTTGTATGGAATTGATGAAAATGCTGCGGCGGCCTTGAGATTTTTCGTTGGTCAAACTATGTTCAATGGAATTGTTCCACAAACATTGAGTGATATGTTTGGAGAAGAAGCTACTGGATATCCTGGCGCTACCAAGTATGTCTCACATACTGTCGATGAGTGGCTGTTTGGATGGAGAGACCCGTTGATGGCTCAGTTAGATGGTAATGTATCTGATATTTCTCTAGGGTGGCAATCTCTAGAATCTAATAAGACATTTTTCGGTTCTCCCAATGTGTCGACTGGAAATGGGACTAGTTACACTGTTTGTACTGGAGAGAATCCATCTTGTGATACTGGAGAAATTCTTGAACAAGATGGAAGCCCTTACTTATTTTGGAGAACTCCAGAAAATGAGAATGCCACTTTTGGAGGGATTACTCCTGAATCTCTTTCAGGTACATCTGGTGGATTCCTTACAGGTGAAGGTGATTTGCTGAATTTAGGAGACTACGCAATAGTTGAACCTGTACAGCAGGACGATGGAGAATATCTTGGAATGCCTGTAGAAGTATGGACTGCTAATATTGCGCCTGGAGATAGATTGATTCAGGCAAAGTTGACAAATCAAAAATCCTTAGTTGATATATTCCCTGGTGCTGTTCCTATTTACTTCAGTGCTGATGTTGAACTAAAAGTTCAGCATGATGCTAGAATAATCGTTTCAGGCGAATCAACCAGTTATTTCTACATCGATACGAGATTCATGTCAGAACAGGCTGAATCCCCTCCGACCGAATCCGATTTACAACCTGTTTTCAAGATTGAAACAGGAGCAGGTGCAGATCAAGATACAGTCGATCAGATGCAAAGCGGAATAATAGATAATCAGAAACAACTCACATATTGGACTAACTTTGATACTGGCTCTAGTGCGTTCTTCATAGACCAGGTAACGGTTTTGATTTATTTTGTTTCAATGCTACTATTGATTACAGGGTGCGTAGGCTTAATTCGAGGAAAAAATGAATCCGACATCAAAGATGTCGAGTAATACATTATCTATCGTCTATGCACGGCTAACAATATGCAAGATGATTCTCAAGAGCGTTCTAGATTTAGAAATTTAAGTCAAAATGCGGAAAAAACTCAAACAGTTTACCACCCAGGGGTAGCGATTCAATCTCCAGCGACGACGAAAGAAGATCTTGATACTTCAAAAATTGGGATGTTATTTTCTATAATTGGGGGCGTAATTGCTCTAGCAATTGCTATTGGACAATTCATGACCAGTGAATTGGATAGTGATATGGAATTCCTCTATCTTGCATCTGGAGCGTTCTTACTAGTTCTTGTATCATATGGATTTGTTGAGATACAATATCGTAGGCATAAACAGATTTCAATTGTTCACGACTATGTTCTTTCATTTGGCCATCTATTTGCAGTACTTGGTGGATTTTGGTTAAGCAGATGGGTACTTTATTTCTATTGCGGATATTTCCCTGACGATGGAATAATGTGTCATGGAAAGTCGGGTAGTTCGGGTTGGATTCCTGGTGAATGGGGCATTTTAGCACAAGCAACAATATTTGCATTACTGGGTTTTTCCCAGTGGCTTCACAATGATAGAGTCAAGGCGACCATTCTCCCACGGATGGTCACGGTTTTATCTCCTCTAGTTATTCTTCTGATTGGAGCCGAGATTTGGGTAGGTTGGGCGGATGGAGTCATATCCTTACCACTGATTTTATCGATTATAGGATTAACTGGAATGGGTATGTGGCTTGGCTCAACTTCCAATCGTGCCCCGCTATTTCTTTCATCAGCGTTCCTTTCTTCATTTATTCCAATATTATACGAACTTTCAGTTGGCGGTGGTGCAGGTCTTAGCCTTCTAGTATTGATTGTGTTGATGCAAGGAGTTTTTGCCTCAGCTAAAGGGCTATCCCGTTCGATGATACAGCATGGATCAATTGGATTGGTGTTAATGGTTCTTATTGCAGAGTTGTGGGCAGTTTCAGAAGATTTGAATATTGTAATTGTCAATACCATTGATAATTCAATCATTAGTTTGCCATTATTAATTTGGCTTTCACTTCTAGTTGGCTATTTTATTCCAGTTCATATGAGGAGGGTTCCATGGATGCCAATTGGATTAGCAGTGGGTTTGATATTCCTCCCATCTCCTGGTTCTGCCATTGCTTGGTCTCTAGCTATAATCGCCTTTGTTTACATGCTAAATGTTCCTAAGACTAGGCGATGGGTGGCAGATTGGACCTACATAATGTTGGCAACCTCCTGGTTCATCATTGATTTGTTGTCATGGATTGGTGGTCCATTTGAAGTACTTGCTTTGGACTCAAATTTCCTTATCGTTCCACCTGCCGCTTTGTTGGTTTTAGGATATGTGGGTAGTCAATATAATCGAATTTCTTCAGCACCATATCATCTTGCTGTACTTTTGATTTTATTTTCTCATGAGATGTTGTTTGGGACAAATACTTGGTTGCCATTGCTATTCGTAATCTATCTGATTTCATTGGTTCTACGTGAAGCAACAAATGCTAACAACATTGATTCAGATGATACTGAAAGTCGCAAAAATGTATCCGTATTGGTTCTAATAACTGGATTTTCAATATTCATTCTTGAATGGATGAATCGACTAGACACAGGTCTTGGGGAATTAATTGGTGTTTCAGAGTTGGGTGTGGAGGCGCTCATACTTGCTGTTGCTCTGTACGCATTGGGTAGAAATTTGAGAAATATCGAATACGACATTGGTTGGATGGGTAGTAACTTGACTAAGTCAGTGATTAGGGTTTCAGATTGGAACCCATATACTAGGGAATGGACATCCAAGACTAGCAAGTTTGAGCCAATTTGCTTGGGAGCAGCTATGCGGGGTAGTATGATTCTGCCCCTCCTAATATTCTCTTTGTCAGCAGCAGCAGGAACTGAGACTTGGGTAGTGTTGCTTCTATTGATGCCAATCATCGTATTAATGCGCGAGATATTGTTTGAATTGCCATCAGATAACAAAACGAGGGCAGCAGGAATCTGGCTTCTCTTCTTTGTTGGATTACCATGGTCTTTCAGAATTCATGAGTCTCTAATTTCAGGGGGGGGTGATTCGGTAGTAATGGCCCAAATCGTATTTGATATGATTATGCTCTCAGGACCATTACTCGGACATATGATGTTAATTAGACAAGGTGTCGATTACGAAGAAGGTAACGCTTCAGACTGGATTCTGTACGGCGTAATGGCTGTGGCTCTACTAGATGTTTCAGGAGGAATATTACTAATCAGCATGTTACTATTGGTGATTATTAGAGGAATTCAACATAGAAGACCCCGCCCATTGTCAATCTTGCCATTCGTTTGGGCATTTGGTGCATTGTTACTAATTTCATTACCAGCAACAATTATCGAAAGCGGCCCTCAAATAGATTCGCTCTTAGAATCTAGAAGTTCGCTATTCTTAGGTATTGAATATCCTGCTTGGGTGGGGTTGGGATGGATCGTTGCTGGATTACCAGTATTACTCCTTTATTTGAGAGATACAATGAATTCAAAATCCGAGGAAGTTGAGAGCAATTTCCCAGTGATAGTTCCATCTATTTCTGTAATAGCTGGATTACATCTATTGATTCCAGAGCCCCATTTGTTGTTACTAGCGGCGGTCATTTTTGCAGGATTTGCAGCTTATTACGGTGGCAAACTAGTTGTATTTTGGTTATGGCCATTGATGTTCTTAATTTCTCTAAATTACTCTGCTTCAGAGGAAGGTTGGTTCGGTTCAGACATCGGACAAGAAGTATATACGATTTCATCATTAGTTACATGGCTGATTACTATTCTTTACTGGAAAGGAATCATTCAATCTAGAGCGGGAGGGTTGAAAGATCCTGAAGTTAACCAATTTGCATTTTTACCTCAATATTTTGTTACAGTTGAAACGACCTCATCTAGAACCGCTCTTGGGAATGTTTTGCTAATTCAAGCAGCTATTTTCAGTTTATTTGGATGGGAATCTTCGTATGGGCTAGTTTTCTTGGCTACAACTTTAATCATGTCATACAGATTTTGGTTGCAGCGTTATGGAAAGATGATGTTAGGTATGGCTTTCTTTGAAGCCCTAGCAATTGGAAATACTGCTTTGTTATTGTTTGAAAAATATGAATTTGAAGCAATGGGGTCTTGGCTTGTTCTATCGGGTCTAATTATGACTTGGGCTTCGTGGCGAAATTGGGATTGGGAGTGGCAAGAAGAGAGCGATGAAACCATAATCAAATTATCAAATAATTCGGGAATTTTTGGAGCCATTTTCGTGCCAATAGGTGCTCTAATGCTTTCAGATGATACTGGAATCTGGATGTTTGGTGCAGTTCTGTCAGTGTTTGGTGGAATACAGATGATGATTGGTTTCGAGCAAGACGAGAGGTGGAGGAGAATCTACACTTTGATCGCTATTCCTATTGGAATTCTAATAGTTGCAAGTGATATTTCCAATGGTGTTTTGCAAGGGGTGATGTATCTACTTGCAGCTCTGACCCTATTTGGTCAGGGATTCCTATACATGTCAAGGGCTGGGCTTCAAGTCTCAGGAACCTCTGAAGAGAGTGGCCTTGTTGCAGAAGGCATGGTAGCACCACCTTCAGCTTCAACTGCCGAACCTCTAGAAATCCCTGAACCTGTATTGCCTCAAGAAGAGAAAGAAGTTCAATCAGTCCCCACTCCTGCTGAAATAATACCACCAGTTCCACAGAGATTTGACAGTGGTGAAGGATTTGATGTTGAACTACCTTTAGATGTTA
>MDTE01109943.1_pt1 | contig 14666 bp, 3 predicted proteins | sample 811231 | NCBI WGS metagenome assembly MDTE01 (sample SAMN05326651, study PRJNA326480) | marine metagenome | isolation source: seawater | place: Indian Ocean: Red Sea | collected 2010 | reverse complement strand
CCGTCTCGATGAACCAAGATTTCAGTTTCAATGGAAGAGCAGCGCGACGCGGCTTCTCGTTGATCGAGCTTTTGGTTGTCGTTGCCATCATTGGCCTGCTTGCTTCGGTCACGCTACCTGCCCTCAAAGGCATCGGAAAGTCGAATGCCTTGACGGCGACCAAACGTCAACTCCTGGACGATCTCGCACTGGCCCGCTTGATGGCGATCAACAATCGGACGACCGTTTATATGGTCTTTTTGGCGCCCACCGTCATGGATCGCCAGTTGATGGATCGCTTGGCCCCAGTAGATCAGGACCGGGTCCAACAACTTTGGGAAGGCCTTTATACCAGCTACCGGGTTTATGCCCAACGAAGTGTCGGGAGCCAGCCCGGGCGACCGGAACCGAAGTTTTTGACCGATTGGAAATTCCTCCCCGAGGGCATCATCTTTGATCCGGAAAAGTTTATCGTCCAGAGAGGGAATGCGCTCGTCGTTCGCGATCCGGTGACCCGTCCCTATACCTTGCGTGAGCTCGGATTCCCCCACGTCGACAGCGCTCCGGTTCTCATGCATACGGTTGCCTTTAACGCCCAGGGCCAGTTGCTTTCCGGGCGGGATGAGGTCATCACCTATCTCGAAGGTGATGTGGCCTATCAGCGAGATTTTGACGGGAACGTTGCCATGGGACCGCTTGACATCGTTGATAAATCGCAGGGCGCGCGCCATCATGTTCTCATCCACTGGCTGACTGGACGGGCACGCCTCATCCAACCCGAGCTTCCATAGGTCGATGAACATTTTGAAGAAAGTTCAAAGGGACGTGCCTTCCCGCCTCGGAGTCTGCCGGAGGCGGGGGGAAGCTGCCTTCACAATGGTTGAAATCGCCTTGTCAATCGCGATTGTCGCCTTCGCGATGGTGGCGATCATTGGGGTGTTGCCGACGGGTTTCCAGGTCCAGCGGGACAATCGAGAGGAAACCATCATCAATCAGGATGGAACCTATCTCCTTGAGGCGATTCGGAGCGGGGGATTGGGGCTGGATCAGCTCACTAATTTCGTCGAACGGATTACCATCAGTAATCGATTGAACCGCTACATCGGGGCCCGAAGGCCGGCGACCGGGCGGGAAATCCCGTTGATCAACGGACACTTCATTGTGGGGATGCTTTCCGTGCCCACTTATCAGGTGGTCGGGACGGATCGGCGGGGGCGGGCGCAACTGGTGACCAACGAAGTGACGGCGATGATGAGATCCATCAGCGGAAGCGCTTCCCAGCGATTTCAGGCGGAGCAATTTCGTGACAACTCCTTTACCTACCTGGTCACCTCGACAATCACTCCCTATGTTCCCTTCTCCACGAACATCTATGCAAGGGAACGCAATTTCGCTGCCACCAATCGATTTGAAATGGCTCACAATGTGATGAGCAATCTCTACGATGTGCGGTTGCACTTTCGATGGCCCGTCAATGAATTTGGTGGCGGGGATCGGGTCGAATACCGGGTGGGGCGGAAAGAGAAGGTCTTTCGAACCTTGGTCAGCGGACGGTTGATCCAGACCAACGGCTTTCCATTCTTTCGGGCGACCAACACCTCGTTGACCAACCTCTACCACTTTCAAAGTTCGACCTATTCACCGCCGGTGATTGTCCGATGAGAACTCAAGGAGTCATTCAACGAACCAAGGAAGAGGGGAGAGAGGGTGCGTTCTCTCTGGTGGAGTTGCTTCTGGCGGTGTCCTTGATGTCGGTGATCGTGTTTGGGTTGTATTCGATGTTCAACGAGACCCAGAAGGCGCTTCGTTCGAACGTGAGGCAGGTGGATGTTCTGGAAGCGGGACGCGCTGCCATTGAACTCCTGGTGAGCGATTTGGAGCAAGCGAGCTCACCCGGCTTGCCGGTCTACCAGGAATTGCCGGTTTTACCGGCGGGGCCTCCACATTTTGCAAGTGGGATTTTGACCAATCGGATCGGGGGCTTGTCCTCTGCCGCCGTGCCTGTCACACAGGAGTTGGCCGATGGGTCCCGGCGGACGAATGTCCTCCACGAAGCCTTTTTCCTGACCCGGTCAAATCTCAATTGGGTGGCGAAAGGCTTTTTTGTGTCATCATCGACCAACGCCGTGGCATCCGTGGCCGAAGGGGAGGTCAATTACGGAACGCTCTTCCGGTTCTCATCGCCGAATGTCAATTTCAGCGCCAAAGACTTGGGCACGACGTTTCAACCTCAGCGGCGGATGGATACGAACCTGGTGCGCAATCTATGGGAGGTGTATCGGCGGACCAAAGCGGATGGTGGGTTTGCGGTTTCCAACATCGTGGCATCGCCTCTGATTGACGGAGTGGTTCATTTCAAGATTCAGCCGATTGACTCCTTGGGGAGGCCCATGAGGTATTGGACCAACAACCCGGTCAACGAGCAGATGAACTTTCGTTATCCGTCCGTTGCCTTGGTCCGGGATCAGGCACCGGGAAGATCCACCTTTGTGACCGAAACCCGGTCCGCGTTTTACGGAGATGCGATGCCGGCCTATGTTGAGGTGGAGATCGGGGTGATGGATCAAACCACCCTTTCGCGAGTAAAGGCCTTGGGGAACGTTGCCTTGTCAAAGAATTTCCTGAATCGACAGGCCGGGGGCGTGCATCTCTTTCGGCGGATGGTTCCGATCCGTACGGCACCAAAAATGCATAGAGGGCTTTAATGAAGATTCGATCCTCAGAGCGGGGCGTTGTCCTTGTCATCACGTTGATCATGTTGTCTGTGGTCACGGTGATGGCGGTGCTCTTTTTGGGCGTGAGCCGGCGGGAGCGGGCGGCGGTCACGGTGACAACCGATCAGATCACTGCCAAATTGATGACCGATTCAGCCTTTGCGCGGGCTCAAGGCGAGGTCGTGTCACGGATGCTGACGGCCAGCAATGAATTCAATTACGACATGATCGTCTCCACGAATTTCGGTAATGTTGCCGGATTCGTTCCGTCCAGTTTCGGTTTTGATCCCAACAATGTGAGCTACGTGATGCCCGATGGGAGTTTTCTCGATCGATATCGGCAGGCGGTCAACATTGGTAATCTACAGTTCGACCCTAGACCCCCGGTCTACCTGCGAACCAACGAGAACTTCAATACCCCGCTCGATTTTCGATTCTACCTGGATTTCAACCGAAACGGTCGATTCGAACCGACGGGATTGCTCTCTGAAAGAGGGCCTTCAGGCCAGCCGTTGTTGGATGAAAACGGGACGCCGATCGTGAGCCATTTGGTGGGGGATCCCCAGTGGATTGGCGTTCTTGAGCATCCGAATCTTCCGCATTCCCCGACCAATCGTTTCATCGGTCGATATGCCTTTCTCGTGTTGCCGGAAGGGAAATCGCTGGACCTTAATGCGATTCACAACCAGATCAAGCAACCGCGTTCTCCGTCGGACTATTTCGTGCGGAATCAGGGGGTCGGCCCTTGGGAAATGAACTTGGCCGGCTTTCTCGCCGATTTGAACTTCAATGAATGGGGCGGGGCACGCGGCTATGTCTATCAAAGACCCCTCAGCCCGCTGGCGAATTCCGGAACGGCCTTTAATGACGCCGTGTCGCTCCTGAGTTACCGGCTCAATCAGGAGACCTTGCCTTCATTCGGAGCCTTGGCCAATCCGAACGCGAATCTCCTGCAACGCGATTTTGTCGATCAGTTTGCCAACGGTCCCTACCTCGAAGCCGGTTCCTGGTTGACCAATGAATTCATGGATGAGCCGCGGATGGAATACTGGGGGAGCGATCTGAGGAGGGCTTACTATGATGTCCAGGAGCTCTTCAATCCTTTCAAGGTCTCTCGCAACCAACCTTTGGATAACAACTTCGTGCTCCGTCTCAATCGAGCCAGTTCGGGACGACAGCAGATGCGTCGAAGTACCTATGATCGCTACACGGTTTACCGGCTTCTCTCCCAGTTGGGGGTGGACTCGGAGGTGGATGACGATTCCCGGGCCATGTCCTTGGCCATGATGGACGGGGTGGAGATCCTGACCGAGGGTAAAGTCAGTAAACTGAGTTTGAATTACAACAATCAGCGGACGCATCAAACCAATTTCGTAGAGTGGAATCCCCGGGAATTCTTTCTGGCGGCGGCGGATCGGATGATCCGGGCGAACATGAACACCAATCCCCCGAACTTCGCCATTACCAACCGGTTCGGCCAACGTTCGGTGATCCCGGGGACTAATTTCTTCGCCGTGGGTGACACCTATGTGAATCGGGATTTTTCTGTGACCAATATCCAGATTTGGCCCCGCAAATTGCATGGACGACACGAGTATTCAGCCAACTTGCATCAGCTCATGCAGGTTGCCGCGAATATTGGTGACGTGGTCACCACCAACCGCCCCTATGGCCAATTTGCGTCGGACGGCTTGCAGACGTTTCCGCTGGTCTTTCGACCTCGTTTTCTTCGGGGCAAGGATGGATCCATTCGAATTGTCGACTATGTCGAAATGGGGAGTTCCGCTCGGGAACAGATGCTTCGGCCCTGGCGGGATTTGAATCTGCCGGCGGACCGGGCGGTCTTGGCACCGGACGATAATGTCCGGGGAATTCCCTGGGTGATCGCGGCCAAGAAGGGATTGCCTAACTTCAACGAATTTGGAGTGCTCACCAGCCTGGAGATCACCCGAAAGTTGGAGATCAACAAGGGACGTCCGAATGCTCCGATCAATCAATGGCGTACCAACCAGATGATGGTGCTGAGTGTGTCGAATCTCTTTGGTGTGGAGTCGTGGAATTCTTACAGTCAATCCTATCCCCGGGCCTTACAGGTTCAGGCACTCGTCGAATGCTCGTTGGCAATCACCAACGAACGGGGGCAGATTCTTGCCTCGAATCGATTGAGCATGGTGCCACCCGTGGTGAGTATTCCTCCGAACACCTGGTCCAACCGCCAATTCCGACTTCCGCTCTACACGAACATCACGCCGGTCGCGAGTGCAGCCTACAACCATTTGTTGGGGCGTCTGGTGCCGGTGGTGCTGAACACCCGGCAAGAAGTGGCGGGGTTCTTCCCGGACCGAGGGTTTCCCGTGGGGCAGATCGGGGTCGCGATGACGAACTATGTGCGGTGTGCCATGATCGATCCGACGGTTAATCGCGTGGTTGATTTTGTGAATCTTGATGGCTTGGGGAGTGGCTTTGATCTGACCGATGAGGTCATCGGTCAAGTTTCCATTGGGGGCGATGTCAGTGAGTCCGCTGCTTTCTGGTCGACCAATCGGATGGGTGGGCTCACGGATGTGCTGGTGCCCACGGAAGGGGTGATGAGCCAGATTTTTGCCTCACTGGGCGAGATTCCCGTTTCGAGTCAACTATGGAATTCCTACGTCGGTCGCGGAGCGGGGCGCGACCGGGAGGAGGCGATGGATTTGTTCCGGGCATTTCTGGGCTTTCCGCCCCGATTTCTTTCACCCAGGGCCTTGTCGGATGCCTTCCAGCGCCTGCGGGACCCTCGTAAGAGTTTTGTTCGTCAGGTCCCCTTTACGCCGTCCGTTCGAAAATCCATTTACCAAACCTGGCAGGCCAATGATCCCTTGGTGCATTACACCGTGGAAGATTTGACGGATAATGAGCAGCTTTCGAGTCAGTCCCTGTTCATCATGCCGGGACAGCGGGTTCCAGTGCAGAATCTCCACAACTTCGGCATTCCCGGCGAAGCTCCCGGGGCCGTGAATCGACGCTATCGGCCATGGCCATCGATTCAGGGGGCGGCTCCGCTCTCCTATAACATGGCTCATAAGGATCCCCTAGTTCGGCAGTCAGACGATTGGCAATTTCCGACCAACAAATTCCCCAACATTGGCTGGCTGGGCCGGGTACATCGTGGGACGCCATGGCAGACGATTTATCTCAAAGCCTATCTCGGAACCGATGGGAACGGGCGCATGCTCACGGTGAATGATCTGCCGGACCCCAATCGCCTTCGGTTGCCGGCAGACGGTGTGAGTGCTCCGTTCCAGACCCTGAGCGTCAACTTGAACACCGGTGATGAAGTGCAGGATATCGATCCGAATGAGATCAGCGAACCGGAGAAGGTGAACAATTTGGCGATCTCCCGGCTGAATTGGTTTCGGTGGTCCGGTAGCGCGGGGACCCATCCCACCAACGATTGGAAGATTCTGGAGCATTTCACGACGGCCGTGAACGACAATGCCTCCCGAGGTCTGCTGTCGGTCAACCAATCGGGATTGGCGGCGTGGTCGGCGGCACTGAGTGGGGTGACGGTTCAGACGAATCTTAGCCCGACAGCCGTTAGTCTGCGAGATCTGGATGGATTGGAGGGAGCGGCGTATCGGGCCCGAACGGTTCAGCCGGGAGGGGTATACGGATTGCCGGGCTATGACCCTGCTCTATCGCCCCTGACCCAAATCGTTAATGGAACCAACGGCATTAACGCGACTCGGGCACGATTTGCGGGAGGTCGGTTCCGATCCTTGGGAGATATTCTGTCCACGCCGGCCCTGACGGTGCAGTCACCCTTCCTTGCTTGGACGGACGCCTCCGTGAGTCAGGCAGGGCTCAACGACTTTGCGGTGGAACGGATTCCCCAACAGGTACTTTCCTTATTGAAAGCAGACGAACCTCGCGTCACGATTTACGCATATGGGCAAACCTTGAGGCCGGCCGATCAGTCCCTTCGGACCGAACCGGAACCGCCTCATTTGTTCAATATTTGTACGAATTACCAAATCACTGGGGAGTTTGTTGCCAAGCGAGTCGTGAGATTCGATGGGAGTGTGACAAATCTGACCTCGGTGGTTGAGAGCGAGATTGTCATCCCGGCCGATTAATCTAAGGGGTCCGAGGGAAGAGCTGGCCGCACGAGACCTTTTCAGTCGTAGGGTTTCAGGGAACTTCCTTCATGCGGTCGGATCGGCGTCGGGTTGAAATCCGAGTTGGTGATAGAGTGATTTGATGAAGCGATTATCCAGTGGAACCTGGTTTTTGATCAGCATGATGCTCCTGGCTTTGGGAGTATTCTTCTGGCTTTGGGGGGACCGCGTTCAAGGTCGTCGGGCGGTTCCCGAAACTCAACCGGAGATCGTCATCACCAATGGTCAGATTCACCTCCCCCGGTTGGGATCCTCCGCCTTCCAGTTACAAACTCGAATCGCCAATCGAACACTTCAATCCGACTTTACCCAGTCGACCCGTCGTTCGGTGGCGATGCCTTCGGTTTCCGTTGACCCGAGATTTCCCTATCGGTTGCGGAATACCACGAAAACGGTCGGCGAGCTCTCACGGCGGGATACGGCGATTCTTCTGAACAATGCCTTGATCGATAGCGCCATTGGAATGCCGCTCGCGATTCCAGAGCATTTGAGGGCGGGTGCCGACACGGAGAGTTATTTGTTGCAGGCAAAGGGCCCCTTCGAACAGGTCTTTGATGAAGATTCGTTACGCCAATTGGGGGTCTCGAAGATTGCCTACGTCCCCCACAACACTTGGATTGTGCGGATGTCGCCGGTGATGGCCCAGCAACTAAAGCGGTTTCGCGGCACCCAGGCGGTGTTTCCGTTTGATCCTTATTTCAAACTCAGTGACTCACTCTTGGAGTTTGCCGTCCACCAGGCGGATATTCCGGGCCGGGTCACGCTTCAAGTCACTCTTTTCCAGGAGGCGAAGGAGTCCATGTATCGCGCGTTGCAGGACATGGGCACCGAGCGGGTTGGCGAGGGCAGGTCGCCCTTTGGAGAGACCGTTGTCATCAAGACCGAACGGCGATTATTGAGTGAGATCGCTTCCCTTGATGGAGTGCTGTCGGTCGAGCGCATGGGCGTGCGGCAGGTTGCCAATGATTTGACCCGGGTGCGGTTGGGGATTGACGATTCGCTGACCAATACAGTGAGCACGAACTTCCACGAGCTCACCGGAGAGGGGATCTTGGTCAATGTCAACGACACCGGGGTCGACGGCACCCATCCGGACCTCGTCGGAAGAGTCGATTCAGACGAACGGGCAACGCGTCAAGATGATGATGGGCACGGGACCCATGTTGCGGGGACGATTGCAAGTTCAGGGGCGAACTCGCCGGTGGTGACCAATGTTTTCGGATCGCCCACCAATGCGAACTTTCACGGGATGGCGCCGAAGTCAAAGTTGTATGTCCTCCCCATTGATTTGATCACGGGACCCTTGGTATCCGACGCCTTCCTTCAGGAACGGGCGGCGGAGTACAATTATGTGGAGCAGAGTCGGACCAATGCGCTGCTTTCTAATAATAGTTGGACGCTCAAAAACGTCAGGGAATACAACACAAGCGCGGCTTCCTACGATGCGGCCGTGCGGGATGCGCTCCCTGAAATGGAAGGATCCCAACCCGTTCTCTACGTTTTTGCCGCCGGCAACACGGGAAGCGGGAACGAAGAAGGACGGGGTGGGGAACCGGCCTCAATCTCAGCCCCGGGGACAGCCAAGAACGTCATCACCGTCGGGGCACTTGAGAGTCTTCGCTTCATCACGAACGAGGTGGTCACCGGTTATATCGATGAAGTGAAGACGAACGAGATGGGTATGGTTTTGACCAACCGGGAACCGATTACTGAACGAGTCTTCCAAGGGCCGACCGATAGTGCGACTCAGATCGCTTCCTTCTCGGCGCGAGGAAATGTGGGGATTGGAATCGAGGGGGATTTTGGGCGATTCAAACCCGATGTCGTGGCGCCGGGTGCCTTCACCATCTCGACGGCGGCCACGAACTGGACCACCCCCAGCCAGTTTCTTGATGTGTCCCCCAACACGATCTCAAATCAAACCGCCATTCCCGGCGAATTAACTCCCTATACGATTTTTGCCCGCGAGGGGACAGCCGAGATTGAGATCAACGTGGTCCCGAATGCGGCTTCTCCCGATTCGTTTCCGCGAATGCCGATCTATGCGCAGTATGGGACGGTGGCGACCACGAACAATTTGGTGGGGTTCAACCGAGTCACCCTGGATGACGCCGAGGACTCTCCCATCGCCATCGGACCTGGGGTCCTTTTCTATACGATCGGGACGCCGATCGATGAACCGGTATCCTTTGACATCGAAACCAAGATCGCCGTGGAAACGGAGAGCGACGACTACTTTGAGGAACTGAAAACCTTGAACGAAAGCTTGGCGCCTAATTACCGATTTGAGAGCGGAACCAGCATGGCGGCCCCGGCCGTGACGGGGCTTTTGGCTCTCTTTCAAGAGTTTCTCAGAGAGAACGATCATGATCCGAGTCCGGCGCTGTTGAAGGCGCTGTTGATCAATGGATCCCGAACCGCCAGTGAACTATACGATTTTCAAGTGGATCCCGTGATCAACTTCCAAGGATGGGGTACGGTCAATCTCGCCAATAGTCTTCCCGATAGCATGTTTCAGTCAGGAAGCGATGAATCGCAGGCGACCCTGCAGTTCTTTGATCAGTCGGTGGAGGATGCCTTGGCAACGGGAGAGCAGCGAAGCTGGAATTTGACCTTGAACACCAATGAGGCGCGGGCGTTGCCGCTGCGGGTTTCCCTCGTTTGGACCGATCCGCCGGGGAATCCGATCGCAGGAATCAAGCTGGTGAACGATCTGGATCTCATCGTCTCGAACACGGTCTCAGGAGATATCTTTTACGGAAACCATTTCCGACCGGGGGAACTGTTCACGACGGCTTCAAACACCAATTCGGTTCCCATTCACGATAATGTCAACAATGTAGAGAATGTGTTCATCTCGCCTCCCTTGTCGACGAACTACGTGGTGTCCGTCGTGGCTCGCAGGGTGAATGTGAATGCCGTTACGGATCACCCCGATGGTGTGGTTCAGGATTTCGCCTTGGTTATTTCGTCGGGGGACAATCCGGAGGTGGAAGCGCCGTTTGAGCTAGAACCCGTCGAAGGAGAGGAGGAGTTTGAGTATGTTGAAATTCCCGCCCTGGTTTCGATTACCAACAGCATCCCGCGTCTGTCGGATCGAGTCGGAGCCAATCCGCCCTTGCTAGGAACGACCAATGGATTGCTGCCCCAGTGGCAGTTTTATGTCTTTACCAATTCGCTGCCTTCGACCAACGACGTGGGTTTCACCAACGGGCCCAATGTGGCGTTCGTGACGTTTCTTCCGCCGAATCTGGGTCGTCCACGGAATCTGGAAGCCGATGTCGACCTGTTTGTTTCGCGCGACCAGACGCTTCTAGATCTGAACGACAATGCGATTCGGAATTCGTTTCGGTCAACAACGCCCGGGGGCAGTGAGGTGGTGATTCTCACCAATCAACCGCTCGGCGATGATGTTGTCTATTATGTCGGGGTGAAGTCCGAGGATCATCAAGCGGGGCAGTATGCATTCGTTGGAATATCCCAAGTGGACCCGTTTGATGAGGAGGATGAAAATGGGAATCGAGTTCTTAGGGGCACTCCGCTTAACCAAGGGATTATTCCGGATGGGTCCCCGAATGAGCCGGGAGCTGCCTTGACCCTCGTTTTGGGGAATCCCCTCAATGGTTTGACGGTCCAAAGTGCGATCGCGCAGTTGTCGCTGGTCCACGAGGACATTGGAGATTTGTTGGGTAACCTGAGTCATAACGGCGTCTCGCTGGTCATGAATAATCATACGTTGTTTAACCCGGATGGAACCTTTGGCGATCTCGATATCACCTACGATGATCTGGAGAACGTGATCCCATCCTTCCCCACAGACGGTCCGGGTAGTTTGATCAACTTCATCGGTGAGAACGGAACGGGGGTTTGGTTGATGAGTATGGTTGATAATGCTCTGACTCATACAGGGCAGGTCTTCGGGTTCAATTTGATCCTGACACCGAATCGCCTCCTTGAGGGAGAGGGTATCACGGGAGTCGTGCAGCCAGAATCGTTCAACTACTATGTCATTGAAGTGCCAACCGACGTCAGCGCCATGGACGTTCATCTATCGGAATTCGATCTTCCTCTTGATCTCTATCTTCGGCGCGAGGAACTGCCGACACTGAACCAGTATGACAAACGCGCTTTGGGAACCAACGATGCCAGTAATCTGAGTCTTCGTCTCACCCGATTGGATATTCCTCCATTGAATCCCGGACAGTATTTCGCGGGGGTCTACAATCCGAACCCCGTGCCGGTCGAATTTCACCTGAACTACGAGTTCGAGCGCAACCTGATCATCGATGCCGAACAACCCTATTTTGCTGAAGAGTTGGATGTGCCCATCACCGATGATGCGATCACCCGATCGACGATCTTTGTGGCTGATACCCGGGGGGTAGCGGATGTCAAGGTTGGCTTGAGAATTGATCATGCCCGGGCTTCGGACCTGACCATGCATCTGGTCAGTCCGTTGGGGACAAGGGTCCTGCTGTCCGAGAATCGGGGGGGGACGGAGTCGACTGGATGGGGCTCTGGGCCATCGGATTTGGCAATCTTCGGTGGCTTCTCCGATGACCCGGAGGATGCCGAAGAGGTCATCAAATTTGCTCCGCCGCCCTACACGACCAACGCGGTCATCAATGTCACTCCGATCAGTGGATTCGAACAAGAGCGGGCGGGGAGACGATTTGAAGCTGGTCGCTCATTCCGGGCAAATTCGGAGAGTAACTACTGGGAGGTTTTGGAGGGCACAGCCATCATCGCGGGCGGCACTACGGCACGCGCTCCAGAGGGGCGTAATTTCCTGAACTTGGCAAGCGCACGACTGAGCACCGTCTTGCCGACGGAACCTGGACGAAAGGTCGATCTCTTTTATTCGACCCGCTCCAGCGCGGGGCGGGGGGCTCCGATTGGTCGGATTTTCTTGGACGGTGCGCGGGCTCAGGTTGTCGATGGATCGTTCAAGTGGCGGCGAAACACCCCCGTTCGATTCATTCCGGGACGTGACGAGACCCTCTTGGAACTGGCGATCGTCCGGGGGCGTCCCGCGATGCAGATCGACGATATTGAAATCCGGGATGCGGCGGCGGTGAAATTTTACCAGCCGGAAGAAGAATTGGCATTGTTCGACGGGCAGCCAGCTGTGGGCGATTGGAGTTTGGAGGTTTGGGATAATCGAGCCGGAGGGGCGGATCCCGAGGCGACGCTTCTCAACTGGCAGCTCTTGATGAGTTTGGCTCAAACCAATTATCCGGCGACGACCCTCAGTAATGGGGAATGTGTGACGAATACCGTGGTGGGTGACGATATTCAGTACTACATCGTCGACGTGCCTCGGATCGCCACCATTGCAACCAACTGGCTGAGTGGTACGGGGGATCTGATGTTGCTTTGGAATGAAGATGGCATTCCCACGGGAGAATCGCCGCCCGACATCTTTCCGCCGATCGACTTCAACGGCGAGGGTGGGGGAGAAGGAATGACGCTTTCAACCTCCGGTATTTCGATTTTCGATACGGAAACCAATCGCCTGGCTCGATTCCCCACGCCCCGATTGCAGCCGGGACAACGTTACTATCTGGGGGTGAAGAATGCCGATCCGGATACCGAGAACGAGTATGAAATCTGCGTACGTTTTGATCAGGATGACGTCCAAATCACCACGCTAACGAACAATATTGCGTTCACCAATACGGTGTCCTTTACGGAGGAACTTGAATTCCAGTACTACCGGTATCGAGCCGGATCGAATGTCTTGTCAATGGATATTGAGATCGTGCCGGCGGACGGCGACGTCAACGCGGTTGAACGTTTTGGCTTGCCGTTGCCGACGCTAACCCGGTTCGACCATCGCGCAGAGGAAGTGGGTTTGGATCCCGAACTAATCACGATTTCGAACCGGCCGCCAGCAACCATTGTTCCCGGCGATTATTACATTGGCGTCTATAACGTGGAGCCCAATCGGACGGACGCCATCTACAGTATCCTCGTCACCGAGGAGACCGCACCCTATCAAATCATTCGACTTCCCAACGGTGAGCCGATCGATTTTACGCTGGGCCAGAATATCGATGAGGCAGGGACCGAGATGATCAAGAACTATTTCATGATCAGTATTACCAATCCGGCGATCTCTCAGGCGAGGATCGATCTCTGGAATCTGTCTGGAAACGCACGAGCACTCATCAGGCGGGACGAGCTTCCGACTGTCGAGGATAACGACCAACTCACCTTTGCCAATCCGGAGCTTCCGGGCTCCGGCCGGATCGTCATGCGCACCAACGAACTCCGCCCGAGCCTGGTGGGGGACTGGTTTTTTGCGCTCTTGAATGAAGCGCCCGAACCCTTGGAATTCACCGTGAGCGGAACGACTTACACCAATACCGTTCCCATCATCGACCTCCAGACCTCGACTTGGATAACGAACACCGTCGTCGCCAGCAAGAATGGGCAAGCTCGCGAGGCGGACTATTACCGGTTTTTCGTTTCCGACAAGGCTTTGGATGTCAATTTCACGGTGGTCCCGATGGTGGGTGGGCTTTCGACTGACGTGGATCTGTTCGTTCGAAAAGACCGGATTCCTACCGAGCTGGAGTTCGATTACGAAAAATCGACTCGAGGACCAGATCGCGAAGCGGTCGGAATGGGGCCGGCCCTGGATGGGCCTCTTGTTCCCGGCGAATGGCTATTGGCGGTGATCAACGAAGAGGATCAGCCGGTGACCTATCGGATCCAAGTGATCCAGAATCTGGATCTTCGATTACCGGAATTGGAAGATAATCTCTGGGTGACGAATTCGGTGGCCCCGCCGCCGCCCGGACAACCCGCGATTCCCGATTATTACTCCTACAATATAAGGACCAGTGCCACCTCGGCGACGTTTGAGCTTGAGCCGCTGGTGGATACGGACCCGGGCAATCTGGACCTGGTGATCCGCCATCGTGATTTGCCGGACCTGATCACTTTCGATGCCGCGAGTAGCAATACGGGAATCACGCCGGAATCCATCGTGATCGACCAAGAAACCCTTCCCCGAATCGATTCCGGACGATGGTTTGTCGGGGTCATCAATCGGGAGGGGGTTAACATCCCGTATCGAATTCGGGCTAACCAGGTAGAGCCGATCGTCGAGCCCCCGGTGGGACCGATTGTGAAGGTCATCGAGCCCGATGTGACCTTGATCGGCAGTGATATCTGTATCGCTTGGGATACGGTGCCCGGGACGGAATATTATATTCAGGGCAAGGAGTTCCAGTCCGATGAGGAGTGGGTGGAACTCCGGGGACCGGTCGTCACTCCGTTTGAACGTCGAACTGAGTGTTTTCCCAACACCATCCCTTATCAGTTTTTCCGGGTGATTTACTATGAAGGGGAAGCGCCACCGCAGGAAGGAGAGTTTCTGGACACCGAATTAGTCCTATCTCCCGAAACAATCTGCGTGACCTGGAGCGCGATCCCCGAAACAACCTACACCGTTCAGGCCAAGCGCTCGGTGGACGACCTCGAATGGCAAACCCTTGCCGTGTTGTTGGCGGATCAGACCCTCATGGAACACTGCGTGGGTCGCCCGACCGACTTCCGCTTGTTCAGGGTAGGAGTGGGCGTGATCGGTGTGCCGCCGGTCGAGGTGATTGATCCCGAACTGGTGGTTGTGGACGACGTGATCTGCCTGCGATGGCCGGCGGAGGCTGGCCAGAACTATACCATCGAAGGCAAGCTCGGCCTGACCGATGGGTCGTGGATATCGATCGATGTGGTTGGTGCGGAGGGGGGAGAAGGCCAGTATTGCTTGACCTTGCCAACCGATTTCCGGTTCTTCCGAATCCGACCT
>MDTE01179288.1_pt1 | contig 14668 bp, 12 predicted proteins | sample 811231 | NCBI WGS metagenome assembly MDTE01 (sample SAMN05326651, study PRJNA326480) | marine metagenome | isolation source: seawater | place: Indian Ocean: Red Sea | collected 2010 | reverse complement strand
GGTCTCCTTTTGGAATAAAAGGTCCTGCTGACTGGATCGCGATTCAAGGCCCGACACACACACGGGTGGGGGGCTCCTCCGAAATTCGGAGCCGCAGCCATGTCGGGCGGACGCGCTAAGATGAAGAAGGTCAACTGGGGTCAGCCCATCACGGACTACCGCATCGCGATCCCGAGGGACTACTACTTCGCGGGCGAGACGGTGCAGGGCACGCTGGAGTTGAAAACCCACGGTCCGATCAGCTGTCGGGGGGTCAGGGTGAAGCTCGAAGGCGTGGGCATGTGTCACTGGCACTACTACGAGGGAGCCGGAGAACACAGAAGACGGGTGGACGTGCACGGAGAGAAGAAGTACAATGGGTGTCAGAAGACCGCTTGGGGATCGACGTACAACACGGGGCGCATCGACAACGCGGGCGACGACGCCGTTTGGGGCCACCCCACCACGCCCGACGAGGGTCACGTCGACATGCCCCTGCAAACCGCGCACGGGTCGAAGGTCGTGCTGCGCGTCATGGACTACGACTGGGGCAAGAAGGACGACGAGCTCGGCGAGTGCCTCCTCGACGTGGACGAGCTGCTCTCGATGAACGGCGCCGACGTCACGGTGCCGCTGTGGAGGCACGTGGGAAAGGGCATGTTCAGCTCGGGCACGTACGGCCCCGCGGAGGGGGACGCGTCCAACGGCGTGAAGAACAGGTCCGTCGTCGTGCTGTCGTGCGAGTTGTCGGAGTCGGAGGGCGGGTTCGGGTTTCAGCAGGGCGCCAGGCGGGTGGTGTTCAAGGTCAAGTCGGCGCACAACCTTCGCGACGCGGATTCGATGATGGGCTTCAGGGGGTACAACGACGTGTACTGCCAGCTGTACGAGGTGAGCGGCGAGGATCTCGCGCCGGGGCTTCCACTTCCCGGCCCGCCCGACACGAGCGCCATGCAGCTGCCGCCGACGCGGGCGTCCATACCGTTCTCTTTCAGGCTGCCGCGTAACCTTCCCTCCTCGATGGAACCCCTCGACGTGTTCGCCGAGCCGGTGGACCGAGCGAGCGTGAGGTACTGCATCTACTCCCACATCGACATCGCGTGGCGGATGGACCCGTCGTGCCGCCGCATAATTTCGGTCATCAACGGTCCGTCGTCGACCATCCCCAAGCTCCTGGCGCCGCTGAGGTCCGTGCCTCAGGAGAAGGAGGTGCACCCGGTGAATTGCGAGAGCCTGTGCTTTTGCTGCAGCAAGGATTGCGTCGGTCAGTTGTGCGGCGAGAACAAGAGCGTGAGCCTCGGCAAGGTTTTCCTCGACTGCCACATGGACCGTCGTGGGTATGCGCCGGGTGAGACGATGTTCCTCTCCGGGATCGCTAGGAACGAGACCGACAGGCCCGTGATGGTGTACGTGTCGCTCGTTCGAACAATCGTGTACACAGCGAAGGATGGCTTCACGCATAAGACCAGAACGGCGCGAGGCGAAATTCCGCTCGCCTCGTTCGAGGTGCCCGCGCACAGCACCTGGCAGCTCGAGGACGGCCAGCTGATATGTCCCGCGATAGCCTCGGACTACTTCGGAGGGTACGGGTACGATGAGGAGTTTGCGAGCCGGAACGCTCAGTACGGAGCGAGGTACTCTGAGCGTCTGGTTGACCCGGTGAAGTGGTCGACGAAGCTCATGGTGTTGATGGACGTGCCGGACACCCCGTTCAATCTGAAGCAGTTCATGGACGTGCTCATCACCGGTCTGCCGGGAAACCCCATCGTCTGGGAGGAGTATCAGCAGAAGAGGAATGGGGCGGCTCAGATGCCGGCGTTACCGGGCGCTCAGGAGATGACGCCTCAGGGCTCGGGAGATGACATCGGCGTCAGCGTGTTGGGCACGGCGGAGTGTCCCACGTGGACACCCGGCGCCGAGGACGAGCAGGTGAGGGGCGACACGCTGTGCATCGCGAGGACCGATGAGATCTCGGCGGCTGATCCGCAAGAGGACATCAAATGCGACCCAGCGGAGCTCACGTACTCGCCCGCGGTGGCCGTGTATAAGCCCGCCGCGCCGAGGAAGTGCAGGAGCCCTTACAAACCCGACAATCCCGAGGTGGACTGCACCATGAATCCTCCTGGATCGAAGATGATCTGCCCATACACTGGTATGCCCTTCGTCGTGCCGCCGCCGCCGCCGCCGCAGGCGCAGGTGATTAACACGGTCGCGGCCCCGTCGATGTCTATGGTTTAGACTTCTTAAACTTACCTTCGTGAAAGGTAACGTTAGTCTAAGGTACCTGAACGAAGGTACCTGTAGTCTAGTATTTAGGGATGTTCTGAGTCGTGCTTCAAACTACTAGTAGACTAACTTTAGACGTAGACGTCACTCCCGATTCGAGTTTGCCGACCTTTCCCGAACCGCGGCGATGAGTTTGTTGAACGTATCCGCCTTGTTCGTCTCAGCCGCCGCCGCTGTCGGTAGCGCCCCAACCACCAATCCGTTCGGCTTCTCCGCCCTGGTCTTGTCCCTCTCAAGTTTGGTCACGTCTCTGGCGATGTTCGCCACGTTGGGCTCGTGACCGGAGTCTATGCTTGCGTTCACCCTGAGGGTGAACTCCTTGTGACGCGATATCATCTGCGCGCGCGTGCCGGTCGCGTTCAGACCCGCGTCGGTGAGCAGCTTCTTCAGCGCCTTGTCCTTCATGATGTGATAGACGAGCTTGGGAAGCTTCGCCGTGGTGCAGGCTCGCGGCGCCGTGTTCTGGTCGGCGCCGTCGCGTCCCCTCGGCGCCTTCTCCGCGGATACCTCCCCGACGCGGCCCTCCGAGGCTCTTATCAGGCAGGTGTCGATGTGGCTGTTGATGAGCCCCTCGAGGATCCCGATCCCGCAGATCGGGCAGTTCACCGTGCCGGGCCTCTGGTTCTGTCTGGAGCCCGGGTCCCCCGCCGGCGCCCCCGCGTCCGCGCCGTCTTCGGAGAGGTCCACGACGTCCGCCGATCCGTCGCCTCCGTCCCAGTCGGACTCGCTGACGGCGTCGTCGTCTCCCCGCGTTCGCCACGAAGCCGGGGATTGCGGACTTTCCTCCTCCTCCTCCTCCTCCTCCTCCCCTATTTCCTCCCCTATTTCCTGCTCCCCCCGTCCAACTTCCTCTTCCCCGTTCGCCTCTTCCGTCTCCGTCTCCGTCTCCTGCGTCGGACGGACCCCCGCGGACCGCCGCTTGGTCCGTCCGGGTTCGGGTTCGTCCTCGGCCGCCGCGACCCTCGCGCTCGACCGGGTCCTCTTGGTCGATCGGTCCTTCGCCTTCGTCGTCGCCGGCGCCAGCTGTGTCGTCGTCGTCGTCGCCGCGTCCGCCTGCGCGCTCCGACGGGTCGAGCGCCTGGCGGCCGCGGGCGGCGGGTCGTCCGGCTCCGCTCGTCCTGCTCCGCTCGCGCCCCGCCGCTCGCTTTTCCGATTCGACCCGTCGTCGGCCTCCCGCCCTTCTCCGCGCGCGGCTCGCCTTTTCGGGGGCGGCGCGGACGCGACGGGCGGTGTCGCGCCGTTCCCAACCCTGGCGCACGCCAGAAGCTCGCCCCTCGCGGCCTTGTACGCTCCGACCACCGTCTCCAGGGCGTGGTTCGGGCGCAGGTCGGACTCGTCTCCGGCGGTGCGGCAGGTTGGGCACTCCTTCTTGAACTCGAGCGTGCGCCGGATGCAGAGCGAGCAATCTGCGATGTGGCGGGAGGCGGGAGGGAGGGACGCCGGTCAGGGGAGATCGATATGTCGGGACCGGGGCGTGGGATACGAGTTTGGGGCACGCCGATCGACGCGGGGCTGGGACCGGGGCGCTTCCGAACTACTCACAGGTGTGCGTGCACGTGGCGAAGCTGACGGGCATGCCAAAGAGATCGCCACATATGGCGCACCTCAACGACTCGTCGAGCCGGCGCTGCTCCACCCGCGGCCACGCCTCGGGCTCGTCGTCGTCGAGATCGTCGAACATGACGCGCGAGCTACCGCGCGGGCCTCCCTCGACTCTCACGCGCGGGCTTAACTGCTTCGACGCTCCGCGCCAAAACTTCAGGTTGAAACGCGACCGCCAAGTTGGTCTCGAAGATTTGACCTGGGCTGATGGGTCCCGACACACCGACACACCTCCAGCCGCCGGCTGATGGCTGGCGGGGAGCGGAGCGTCGGATCGATCATGGCGATAGACCCCGCCGATTTGTGGGTCGCCGCGGACGAGGACTTTCAGGAGTGGGTCCTCGAGCGAGCGTACGCCGACAACCCGGCTCAGTGCCCGCTGTCGGCGGACGAGGACGACCCGACTTGTTCACTCATTCACTTCGCCCAGGGGAGCCTGGAGGTGGTACACGACGACCTCCGGAGGGTGTTGCCCCCTGCACAACTCAAGAAGGCGATAGATATTCTGCGCGTCGTCGGCATCGACGACGCCTTCGTGGTCAGGCGCGAGCTCGTGAACTACAAGAAGACATGCCTGAACATCCAGCGTTGTGCCACGCAGCTGGACCGAGATTTACGACAACTCGTGACGTTCTTCAAGGACTCGGACGACGAGCGTATCGACATCGACGACGAGCGAATTTACGTCCACTCGGACCGACACACGGCACTGTGCGACGCGCTGGGTCAGTGCAAGGGGGCTCTCGGTGTCATGTCCGACCTACGGCAGTTCGTGAAGACGGTGTGTTGCGTCAGTCGACATCCCGCAAAGGCGACGCCGGAGTACCTCGCGGGCTTGCCGCGATCGCTGAAGCACCTCCGGAAATACGTCAGGTGCGCCGGAGACACCGTCGCGAGCCAGCGTGGGCGCACGGCGGTCAACGAGGTGCACGAGGCCGATGGCGGCGACGACGGCGCCGACTTCCATCGCGGGGAGGAAAGCGGCGCCGCTCACCTCGCGCGAGCGATGGACGGATTCGCAAACCTCGGCTGGCCCCCGCGGATCGTCTCGTTCGTGCGCAAGTCCCTCGTGGCGAAAGGCGCCGTCAAGGCGTTGTGGATGCACTCGGAGCTCATCCGCGGTCTAACCCACCTCGACGAGTACCTTCGTTTGCTCCGAGGGTGCGTCACCGAGTTGGAGGCCATGCCGAACCTCGTCGACGTGTGCGCGTCGGCTTTGAGTGCTTCGCGGGTGGAAGGCGTCCATGAAGAGGACGCGTCCATCCTGCAGCGCGTGTCGCGCGCGTGTCGCGTGCGAAAGGAGCTGAACCAGCTCTACGGCGCGGTGGATGCCCTGGGAGATCAGACCACGTGGCTTCGACGCATCGCGGACGTTCCCGCCGAGCGGCTGTTCGTTGCGGGCGACGCGGACCTTCGGGCGTCGACGTCGATGTTCATTCCGAGCGGTTTTCGGGTCGGGGACCTGTTCGCGCGGCAACGGGCGGTGTGCGACGGGGAATTTCCCCGGATGATGCGCGTCCTCCGGGACGAGGGATGGCCGACGCATCTCCTGGGTAGGCTCGGCGCGGAGAAGCGGACGGAGACGAACTTCAAGGAGACGACGTGTCGGGTCTGCGAGCGAGGGTTCTCGAGCCTGTGGGTCCATCGATTCATATGCGTCGCGTGCGAACTCAACGAGCGTTTCGAGCTCGGACGGTGCCCGTACCGCGAATCGTGCGCGTCGCCCTTCTGTCCGCACGCGAATAGGTGTTTCGTGTGCGATTCGTGGTCGTGCGCCGAGTGCCGGCTCATCAGAGGCGACGGGGAGGAATGCCTCGCGCTTGCCGAAGACATTGACCCAGAATTGACCTACCTGGACTGGGACCGGACCTTGTGCACGACGCGAAGCGGTGCGTCACCCCTGAAAGGGACGCACGCCGTTGATCCCGACTTGCTCTCCATGATTTGTTCCAGGCCGAAGGGTTCCGTTCACATAGTGACGCGCAACTCATACCGAGACGACATCAAGACTTTCATGGCAAGAGCCGGCCTTCCTGATGACATTCCCGTGCACACGGTGAAGAAGCATCAGTCAAAGGCTGAGGTGATTCTCGAGGGAAACGAAGGGACGATTTTGTTCGTCGATGACTCTGTCGCCGAACACATGGACGAGAGGTTGATGCGATCTGGGGTTTTCCGAGTTCTGTTCGGAAGAGCGCTCAGTTGAACCACAACACTCTGCCGGGGCAAGAAACTCTTAACACTTAGCTAGCTAGATAACGTTATTCCTTCTTCAGGCTCCCACTCGAGCAGCTCCGCCGGGTACACTACCTCGTGAAGGAACAGCCCGTGCGGTGGAGCCCCCATCGGAGCGACGCCCCTGTCTTTTCCTTCCAGCATATCCCTCAGGTCCTCGGCGGTGAACTTCCCATCCTCGCCAGTGGCGGCGAGCATAAGCGCGCCGACCATGTTACGAACCATGCGGTACAAGAAGCCGTTACCCTCCACCTCCAGGCGTATCAACCCATCCGGCTGTTCGACCACGTCGAACCTGTATATGGTTCGCGTCGGGCTGCGCACCAACGTCTTGTCCCTGGACTTGTTCGAGAACGAGGTAAAGTCGTGGGTGCCGACAAACACAGCCGCCGCCTCTCGCAGCCTCTCGACGCTAGGGGGTTTCCATCCGCAGTGCAGCGCGTGACGCCTGACGAAAGGGTCGAGCACGAGCCGAGGATCGAGGAAGTAGTGGTAGGTCTTTCGTATCGCGTGGAACCTGGCGTGGAACGCCGGGTGCGGCCTCATGACCTCCACGCATCGGACGTCCTTGGGCATGATCCCGTTGAGGCTCTTGTGAAACCTCTCGAGGTCTGACACGGGCTCCTTCGTGTAGAAGTGGAGGATCTGCCCGCGAGCGTGCACTCCCGTGTCCGTCCGCCCGCTCGCCTGCATGCCGAGGAACTCCCTGTCGTGCCCAGTCAGCTTCGTCAGAGCGCGCTCCACCTCCCCCTGCACCGTCTTGCCCTTGGGCTGGTACTGAAAGCCGAGGTACGCCTCGCCGTCGTACGCCAGCTTGAGCGCGTAGGTGTGGTTCCTGCCGGCAGCCTCCCTGCGTTTGCGTCCTTCGTCGCTGAGACTCACCGCCAGCGCCTCGTTGCGCCAGTCACCCTCGGGGTAAGGGCTCGAGGCCGTCGACGACGACGCGGAGCACCGCGCGACGACGCCGCGATGGCCTCCTCGTCGTCGGCACCTCCCCGACGGGAACCCCCGACCGGGCGCCCACGACGCGACCGACCGGGCGCACGCCATCCTCGCGCTCCAGGCGGCGGACCCCGGAGATGGACCTCCCCCGCGCGGTCGCACCGCACGCTTGCCGCCGTGACCAGAGCACGGCGCCAGCCGCTGTGCGAGAGTTGGCCAGGAGTTGGATTCCCTGCGGAAAAAGCGCCGAGACTCTGCTTCCGTTCTGGATAAAGTTGGGACCGAGTTCGCGGTCACAATACCCTACGAAGGCGTCCGACGCGATGGCCGAGGCGATCAAGAAGCTCCCCGTGAAGGGCGTGTGGCAGGTGTACGTCCACAAGCTGCGGGCGTACGTCATGGGTAACGACGGCTCGCCCGTTCGCCCCCACCTGATGCTCGTGATCTCGACCAAAGATGGCCAATTCCTCGCGTGCGAACCCGCATCCGGGGACGACGAGGCCGGCGGCGGCAACGTGGTGAAGGATCGCCCCACCCCCGAGGCCCTCCTCGCCTTCCTTAAGAGGGTGATGACGCACCCGAGGGTGATGAACACGACCGCGGCGGGGGAGAAGCGCAAGGCTGCTCGACCGGAGTCTATCCGATTCGCCGACACCCACACGGCGTCCCTGCATCTCGGGGAGAAGGAGAAGTGGGCCGGGGAGACCGCGTGCCCGTACGTGGAGGGATGCCGCGCGGGACTCGCCGAGTGCGGGGTCGACGACGTCGGCTTTGCCCCGGTCCCGCCCGATCTCATCGAGTCCATCATCCGCGCGCAGATTGAACCCTCGATGGCTCCGGATAACCAGGAGTGGGGCACGCAGCACCTCCCCGGCCTGTCGCAATCCGTTGACGGCTTCACCGACGCGTTCGGCGGATCCCTCTTCGCCGCCGCGGCGGAGTTCGCCCGCGTCTCGCCGTGGACGGCGCTTGCCAAGCGCCGCCCCGTGCAGATATCGTACAGGCTGGTGCTCAGGGAGGACGTCGCGATGAGACTCACCGCGTACGTGTCCGTGGTGGGCTCCAAGGAGGAGGGATCCTTCGGCTTTGCCGTGCACAAGACTTTGGACGAGGCGAAGAGGGCGTACGAGGTCGAGGTACGCGGCGACGCGGCCGGGGACGACGGGGAGACGTCGGGGGAGTCAGTGAACGGCCAGTCGTGCATGTTCGCGTCGGTGTACGAGACCCCGTTCGAGGACGTCGACGACGCGGAGAGGGCGGGTTGGGACCTGGCGCCGATGGAGGACGAGCCGGGCGAGTTCTACTGGCCGATCTTCTGCAAGATGGCGTTCGAGAAGGGCGAGGGCGGAACCGAGGACGCGCTCTCCCTCACCAGGCCCGCGATCGTGGAGCTGCAGTGCTTCGAGATCTCCCTTAAGGCCGTGGTGGCGCTCATCAAGTCGGGCGAGCTGCGACGCGTCGACGACGAAAACCAGTCGGCCAACGACGGTAAGCCTTGGACGGTTCAGTGCGAGACGTTCGCGGGAAGCGCGGGGAGCGAGACGGCGACGATCGACGTGGAGGTGTCGCTGCCGTCCCTCGACGATTCGGCCGCGAACGAGGGACAGGACGCGTACCTGTGATGAGGGCTCGCCGCTTTATATTCAAAACGCGTGTGTTGTCCTCGCAGCCAACCCGCCCCTCGCGCTACTGAACGCCTACGTATGATACACCTCGCCAACCCGTCGTCGTCGTGCGTGCGTGCGTGCGTTCTTCCGTCGACCCACCCGCCCTTTTCGTCGTCGCGTCGCACCCTGCGCCGCCCCTTCCGTCTCGTTCGGAAGCTCGTCGGGTTGCCCTCGGACGGCGCCTACTCAAACGCCCACTGGTTCTCCCTCCGCACCTCCTCCTCCTCCTCCGGGGTAAAGTCGTTCCTGATGTTGAACGTCTTGCGAATCTCCTCCGGAGTCTTGCCCTTGATCATGTTCGCCACGGTCATGCACGTCAGGTCCAGGAGGGACTTGATGTTCAGGTAGTTGGCAGCCTGCGGAGGTTGCGCGAGGGTGAAAAACGTCAGATCTCGGTTCGGGCGTCTCGTTTTCTACCTAAAATTTCCTCGTTTTGGGCGTGATCCGAGGGGCGGGTTCCGGGTCACAACGCACCAAGATGAGCTCGAAGAGGGTGGCCTGGTCGACCTTGACGAACTCCGCGTCGAAGTTCTTATCCTCCTCCGCTTCGCCCTCCTTCTTCTCCGAGTGGTGCTTGCAGTAGTCGATCACCTTCTGCAAGATCTTGGAGGAAACGTTGGGGAGAGGGATGGCCGCCTCGAGTCCGGTGTCTGCGTTTGAGGCAAGGCCGTCGAGGTCAGCGGTCGTCGCGCCGATCGTTCGCGGGATGCGGAGCAAAGAGAGATCGTCGGCGGAAATCGTCGGGGCAAGGAAAAAGGTCTCTGGCGGAAGGGCTCGGTTCACTCACCCTCAATCATGTTCTTGATAGTCTCAGACTTGAAGGCAACCTCCTGGGCCACCTCGAACTTCTCGGCCTCCGAGGAGATGAGGGTGACGACTTCGTCGCTCATCGTGAGTGTGTGCTTTGTGTGTACCTCTAAGACTAAAGAGGAGACGAGTGGATGGAACCACCCGCGCTGTGTGAAGTGGCGCGGAGCCGTCGTTGACGTCGATATTTGCGCGGTTGTTTTCGTTTCAAGTTTTGTACGGGCAAATCTCGGTTGAGAGTTGACGGACGTGACAGGACGCCTTGGCGACGGGAATTTCTTTTAGGTTATGGGTTTGCGACGGCAAACAGCCGCCGACGCGGGTGGGAAGGACCGCAGGGACGACGGACGCAGTGCACGTTCAGCCGACAAGCTCGTCTCTCGCACGGACGCGTGATGGGTTCTCGGATAGGGGCGACGCCGATGGCTCGTGCGGTTTCTCTGCAGCAATATCGTTATACTTATATGCCTAGTTCATTTACACGAGGGCAGCCAAGCCTGGACAGACCCCATGGAAAACACCCACCAAGAAAGAATCAACTCGCTTACGCCTCGGGCTCAGCGGCAGCCTCCTCCTCCGCGGGGGCAGCCGCCGCCTCAGCCTCGGCAGCCGCGGCAGCCGCCGCCTCAGCCTCGGCAGCCGCAGCCGCCTTCGTCGCCGCGAGAGCCTCCATCTTGAGCTGGTGGCGGGTAGGGCCGGTCTTCTTGGCCACGAAACGAGTCTTAAGCTTAGCCTGCTTACCGATACGATCGCGGAGGTAGTAGAGCTTGGCGCGGCGCACCTGGGAGAGGGGAAAAAGAGAGGGGATGGGTCAGCGCGCGGCGGGCGGAATGAAAATCTTTTTGCGCGGGGGAGGTCTGAGGGTTTTGGTTTTTTCTCGGGGGGGTTGGGCGAGTTGGCGCGCGCGGGCGCGGCCGTGAGACCGCGGCGCGCTCGCCGGAACCCCGGAAACGCGGGCTGACACCCGTTTCCATGCGTCCGTGGCGAAAATCAGGGAGAAGCGGCGAGTCGACGACGCGAAGGAGGGAGTACTCACCACGGGCTTGCCAGCACCGCGAACCTCCTCGAAGGTGCACAGGGGGGAGTGGATAGGGAAGATGCGCTCGACGCCGTAGCCCTGGAACGCCTTGCGGACGGTGATGGAGGTGGCGACGCCGGCCTTGTGGATGCCAATGATGATGCCCTCGTACGGCTGCACGCGCGTCTTGTTGCCCTCGACGACGGTCACGCCGACCCTCACCGTCATGCCCACCCTGAAGGGGATAAGATCGTCCTTCATCTGCGGCGCGTTCACCCGCTCCACGTACTGCATGAGTCCCTTGCGGGAGCCGCCGGTGTTGCTGCGGGAGCGAACGGCGAAGACCTGGAGGCTGCCACGACTGGCGGCGACACCGGCGTGGGAAGCGACGCGGGGCTGGGCGGCCACGGAGCGGCGCGCGGAGAGCGCGACGGCGGGCTTTCCGGCGCGACGGGTCGCAGCGGCGTTCGCCAGGGAAAGGGAAGCCATGGAGGTGGCAATGCAGGCCATCTTTGACGAGCTTCCGGCTACTCCGACTGAAAGCTTTCAAGCGGGGATGAGCTCACGAGCCTAAGCGCGAGCTTGAATCACAGCGGCGTGGTGTGCGCGCCGTCGGAATGACCGCGACGACGTACTCGCCGGCGCTCAAAAGGCCCGTCGGATTCGGGTTATTTTCAGGTTTTAGGGCTACGTAATCCGGAAAGCGAACACGTCATTTCAGGGGCATCGAGTTGGCGCTGCTGTGGGCAAAAAGACCGGAAAAAGCCCGCGATCGCCAACCGGCGGTTTGACGAGTTCGCGCGTTGGCACATTGCGCACTTTTCAGCTCCGCCCCATCCCGCACTCGAGACCGCGCGAGGCGTCCGGCACACGCGCGCGACGCGAACGGGTTCGATGGAGGGCATCGCGAAAATCGTGCGCGGCGACGGGTTGGGACTGGCCCGCGCGCCGCGCGTCCGTCGCGCCGCTCCGCGCGATTCGCGCCCCTTCCCGAGGAGGGCCGCCTCGGTGCCTCCTCCCGGCGCGACGCGTCGAGGTTGGGGCGACACCGACGGGAGGTTCTCGCGACTGGACCGACGCGGGGAGGAGCGGAGGGACGACCGCGGCGATGCCGGCCGCAACATATCGTTCCAGGAGCTCAGGAAGAGGCAGGACAGGGAGCAGAGGAAGGTGAGCACCCCCTCGAGCCGCCGCCGCCCGTGTGTCGTAATCTACCCTCTCGGTGCCCTCTCCCGAGTTCGCGCGCGTTCACACGTTCAACGGTCCCCGTCGCGCTCACCCGCTGACCGTCCCTCTTCCCGCATCCCTCCGTGACCCCACAGCAACGCGGAGACGACGACGACTACTGGGGCGACGACGACGGCCTCGGCGGGTGGTCCAAGTTCATGGGCGAGGAACGGAGCGGCAAGTCGGACGCCATCCGCAAGGGACGCGAACGAGCGCGGGGCGTCGACGACGAATCCGTCGCGACGTTAGCCAAGCGCGCCTCATCGCCCGCGTCGACGACCGGCGAGGTCAAGACCGCGTACAAGCGAGGCGGGCCCAGGCCGTGGGAGGGGGCGCGCGCCGCCAGGGAGGCCAAGGCGGCGTCGAACCCCGGGGCGGGGTCGCGAGCCGGCGCCGACGCCGACGCCTCGGACCCCTCGGGTTCCGCCTTCACCCGCGCGGGTCTGCCCGCGCACATGGTGAACGCCATGCGCGCCGCGGGCTTGAAGCGCACGACGGAGATCCAGCGCCTCGCCATCCCGCTCCTCGTCGCCGGCGAAGACGTCGTCGTTCTCGCGGAGACGGGGAGCGGAAAGACCTTCGCGTACGCGCTGCCGATGATGGCCGCCGTCGGCGCACCCGGCCGGGGGGGAACGAAGGTTCAGGGCCGGTGCTGCCCGTCGATGATCGTGCTCGTGCCGAACGTGGAGCTCGGGCGACAGGTGGCGTACATGGCGGAGCTCGCGGCGGAGTGGGTCGACGCCGGGGAGTACCCGAGACCCGCGGTTTTCTCGCTGCTGGGAAAAGACAAGAAGCTCCTCAAACCCACGGCGCCGAGCGCGAGGGGCGCGGCGAAGACGGCGGCGATCAAGCGTAAGGTTCAGGAGAAGGCCGCCATCCGCGCCGCGCGCGTGGCGGCCAGGGAAGCCGCCGAGGCGGCCGCGAGGGGCGAGGGCGCCACGGACGAGGAAGCCGCCGCCGCCGGCGACGCCGCCGCGGATCTCGCGGGGAGTCGAGCCGCGTCTGACGTCGCCGGGCGCGCCGCGGAGGGCCACTCGGTCAAGGCTGGAAAGAAGGGGTCCAAGCTCGCGGGGGACCGGGAGGTGATCCCAGAGTTTCGCAGAGCCGAGGTTCTCGTCGCCACGCCCGCCAGGTTACTCGCCATGATGCGGGACGGGTGGGTGCTGCCGGGGCGGATATCGCACGTCGTCGTGGACGAGGCTGACGAGATGCTGTCGCGGGGGTTCGAAAGAGAGGTGGCTGCCGTGCTCGAGACGTGCTACCAGGACGACGGGGTGAACAAGTTCGGGAAAAAGGTGCAATTCTGCTTCGCCGCCGCGACGATGGCGGAGGAGGGACCCATCCTCGGAGCCTTTCGCCGCGGCGCCGACAGCCTGCGATGGGTCAGCACCGCGCATTTCGGCGGGTTGCATCCGCAGCTGCGCCAACGCGTCCGGGAGGTTCACGGCGAGGAGGGTCGCCGCCGCGAGCTCCTGCGCGCGCTCGCCGAGGACAAGACCCACCGCGCGCTCGTCTTCTGCTCCAGCCCCGAGGAGGCGGACGCGTGCGCCGAGCACTGCAACGCGAGCGGCTACGTCGCCATGAGCTTCCACGGTAAAACCGCCGACCGCGGCGTCGCGCTGGATGAGTTTTTCAACGGCGACTTGCCCGTGCTGGCGTGCACCGACCTCGCGGCCAGGGGGATCGACTTCCCGGACCTGCACCACGTGGTGCACTACACCCCCGCGGCGGACGCGGCGACGCACCTGCACAGGTGCGGTCGCACGGCGCGGGTCGGTCAGGCTGGACCGTTTCTCGTCACGTGCCTCGTCGATCGCAACGCGGATGATCTCGACGAGGAGGTTGCGGCGATCCTTCGGACGGGACGGTGACGTTCGCCGGGGGAGGGGGGGGGGACGGTTTTTCGTTTGCGATCCTACTTTTGATTTCAGCTACATAGCGCTACGTTCACTGTCCCGCCTGCTTCTTCAGGTGCGCGAAGGCCTTCTTCTTCACCCACTCCTTGTTGTACGGCAAGTACGCGTTTATTTTGGGTTCGTACACCATGGCGCTCAGGTCCGCGAGCGCGTCGACGTAGTTGTACAGATCCGCGATGTCGTACGTGATGTCCTTCATGTGGGGGTACATCTCTTTCAGGCGCTTCTCGAACATCGTGCACACGCCTGGGGGAGGAGGGATGGGGCGCGAGTTTCAGGACGAACAATTCTCCGGGTGCCCAATTAACTCAATTCCCGGGCGCGGGGAGATCTCGGGGGAGGGGTCGGGCGCGCACCGTCCATGGCCATGCTGACCTTCTCGAAGTCCATGAACGTGCGGGACTTCTTGTTGGACGTCGTCTGCACCAGAATGATGGTGTGCCTGTTGTCAGCCTGATGGAAGGTCACGGGGACGCGTGTCAGCAAGTCAATCACCGTCTCGTCGCATCGGATCTCGCGGAGAAGGAGGCCAAGGGGCGGGATGAGGCGCGCGCGAGCGATATCGGGCGGAAGACTCGAACGTGCACTCACCATGACGTGCGAACACAGGAACGAGACGCGGAAGGGAGACGAACGAGTTCGTCGAGGTGTGAGCTGCCGTCGGTGTGTCGCGGTTGGGCGGGAAAACCGAGTCAAGAGGCCCGCACGGAACAGAACAGACAGCAGACTCCCCTCCGCGCTAAAGTTTTGAATTACTGGTAACTGTCGTGCGCTGCACTCCTCGGGGCGCGAGGAGGGATGCCGACGATTTGGCGGCCGGGCGTGAGAGTGTCCCTCGACGAGTATGGCGAAGTCGAGGACACGGAGAGCGGGGAAGAGGAGGTGACGAAGCAGAGGACGAAGCGTAAAAGAGCCCATTACACGAAGGGGCCGTGCGAGCACGGGGCGAAGTATCGGTCGAGATGCAAGGTGTGCAGCGCTTGTCCCCACGG
>MDTE01089726.1_pt1 | contig 14671 bp, 14 predicted proteins | sample 811231 | NCBI WGS metagenome assembly MDTE01 (sample SAMN05326651, study PRJNA326480) | marine metagenome | isolation source: seawater | place: Indian Ocean: Red Sea | collected 2010 | reverse complement strand
TTATCAAGGTTCCCAATTTCAAGATGATACTGAACTAAGAAATAACTATATAGATAGAATTTATGATACCTATATAGATGAGGAAGAACTACAAGAATGTGATCAAACTATTTGTGATATTGCTAATACATTAAAACCTAAAACTTATACCTCAAGAGAATTCATATTAGAATTAGGAAAATATCTTAAATCTAATTCTAAAAAAAAAGGTTCTTTGATAGAGACTGCATACGATAATAATGTTCCAATATTTTGCCCAGCTTTCACTGATAGCTCAGCAGGCTTTGGGCTCGTAATGCATCAAGAAAAAAATCCTGATAAGCATATTACAATCGACTCTATAAGGGAATTTAGAGAGTTGACTGAAATTAAACTTAGATCAAAGCAATCTGGACTGCTGATGATTGGGGGAGGAGTGCCTAAAAATTTTATTCAGGACACTGTTGTATGTGCAGAATTGTTAGGAAAAAAAGTCGATATGCATAAATATGCTATACAAATAACTATTGCTGATACTAGAGATGGTGCTTGCAGTAGTTCTACATTAAAAGAGGCTAGCTCATGGGGCAAAGTCGATATTACAAAAGAACAAATGGTATTTGCTGAAGCTACGAGTGTATTGCCATTAATTGCAAGTGATGCATACCACAGAGCTAATTGGAAAAAGAGAACAAAAAGAAATTTTTCAAAAATTTTTGAGTCTTAAATGAATTACTTAGACCAAAAAAAAGGTTTTTTGGGATTTGATGCAAAGCACAAATCTAAGTCGCAGGTAGTTGTGGTGCCTTTCGGTTTGGAAAAAACTGTGAGTTATGGTAGCGGATGTAAGAATGGACCAAAAGAAATAATCAAGGCCTCTCATCAAGTTGAGTTATTTGACGAGGAGTTAAATAAAGAGCCGTACAAAGAAATCGGTATTCAAACTTTAAAACCTTTTAAGATAAAAAATAAATTAAATGATGCTTTAGATCAACTGTCAGAAATAAATGAAAAGATATTATCCGAGAAAAAATTTCCACTAGTCTTAGGAGGTGAGCATTCTATTACTCCAGGATCTATAAAACCATTCGCTAAAAGGTATAAAGAATTAATACTTCTTCATTTTGATGCTCATGCTGATTTAAGAGAAAGCTACCAAGGAGAAAAATTTTCTCATGCCTCTGCAATAAAAAGATGCCTTGATTTAAAAAATTTAAAAGTGGTTTCTTTTGGAATAAGAAATCTTTCAAAATCTGAAATGGATTTTTATAATAGAAATAAAGATAGAATAAACATTTTTTGGGCAAAAGATAAAAAAAATTGGGATCTGGAAAAATTAAATAATATATTTGAAAACAAGCAGGTTTACATAACTTTTGATGTAGATAGTTTTGATACAAGTATTATGCCTGCAACTGGAACTCCAGAACCAGGTGGGTTGTTTTGGGATGAGGTTTTGCTGATAATTAAAAAAGTCTGCCAAATATCAAATATAGTCGGCGCAGATATAAATGAGCTTGCACCAATAAAAAAATTTGATTCGTACAACTTTTTAGTAGCAAAGTTAGCTTATAAAATTCTTGCATATTCTTTTGAATTTAAACGTTAAGTAAAATATTTTTTGGCGACCAGCTAATAACCACTGAGGCACCACCCAAATTTTTATCGTCTTTAAATGATAATCTAGCATTTTGCCTTTCCAATAAAGTTTTACCTAAAAAAGTTCCAAGACCTAAACCAGAATTTGAATTTAATTCTAATGATCTAGATCTAATATATGGTTCTCCCAATTTCTCAATTATATCTTTTGGAAATCCTGGCCCATCATCATTTACAGTAATTTTAATTTCTTTATCATTACTTATAAGAAAAATATTAACTTTACTTTTTGAAAATTTAATTGCATTCCCTATAAAGTTTCTTAAACCATAAATCATTTCTGCTGACCTTTGAATATCAATTTTATTTTTGTCATTATCAGAAACTAAAATAATTTCTTTAGAGGATGTTTCTTTAAAAGAATTTACAATTTCTTCAAGCAAGTTCTCTAGTTTTGTTGAACTAAAAAATTTATCCTCCTCTATCTGCTTTTTTGAAATTCTTTTTAAGATTTCACTACATCTTTTGGATTGGCTGATTAATAAATCAATATCTTTTGATAGTTCATTATTGTCTCCAATTTCTTTTTTTAATTCTTTTGCAACTACACTTATTGTAGCTAGTGGCGTTCCTAACGAATGTGCTGCAGCAGCAGCTTGTCCTCCTAGAGACTCCAATTCATATTCTTTATAAATTACTTCTTGAAGTTTTTTAAAAGCTTCCTCTGTTTTTTTTTTTTCACCAGAGAAACGAATACCGAAATAGCATAAAAATATTAAACCAATAAGTATAGAAATTATGATTCCAGTTTTATAAAAATTTGGAAAATGTAACAAATTCATATTCTCTCCTGGCAATGGGAGATGGAAAAATGATATAGTCAATAAAAGTAGTGATGTTATTAAACCTAAAATAATTGTCGTGCCCATACTTAAAAATGTTGAGGAAACAATAGCTGGAATCACTAACAAGAAAGAGAACGGATTAAAAATTCCTCCTGTTAAATAAAGAAGGGCACTTAATTGTATTAAATCATACAAAAGGAAAGGAGCTGCATAAAAGTCTTTTAGTTGATTAATTTTAATCCCGAATTGAAGATACAAATTTGTAGCTAAACCAAGTGAAATAATCAAATAACTTTCTATGATTGGAAATGGTAAATTTAAGTAATAAAAAACTATGCTAATTGCTAAAATTTGTCCAATAATAGCTATATATCTTAGAATTGTTAACGTATTTTTATCTAAGCTTAAATTCTCTTTCGTTCTAAAAAGAGTAGAAAAATTCATTTATAATTAAATGTCTAAATTTGCAACATCTAAAGCATTATTCGTTATGAAATCCTTCCTAGGAGCCACCTCATCTCCCATTAAAACTTCAATCATTTTTTGATCTTCTTTAGATTTTTCTTTTGTTCCCTTTGAATATTGGACTTTAAGCATTGTTCTATTATCTGGGTTTAATGTGGTTTCCCATAATTCCTCGGGATTCATTTCACCCAACCCTTTAAATCTTTGAATGTACAATTTTTCTCTTTGACTTTGTATAAATTCTCTAAATTCTTTAGATCCTTTTTTAATTTTCTTATCAATTTTAGTAGTGTTTAAAATATAGTCTTCCAATGTTTTTTCATCTTTAATATAAACACTTTTATTTGATTTAGTTATTTTAAATAATGGCGGTTGTGCTAAATAAATATGACCTTTTTCTATTAGTTCATTGAATGGATAATTGTTAAAAAAAGTTAAAAGTAATGTCCTTATGTGTGATCCATCAACATCAGCATCGGTCATTATTATAATTTTTTCATATCTTAAATTTTCAATATTAAAGTCTTTTGATCCAGTGCCTAATGCATTTATGAGCGTAACTATTTCACTTGAGGACATCATTTTTGAAAGAGCTTTTGTTGATTGATCCTCACCATTTTTTTTACCATTAACAAATGTATTTAATATCTTTCCTCTTAATGGAAGCACTGCTTGATACTCTCTTATCCTACCTTGTTTTGCTGAACCGCCTGCTGAGTCACCTTCCACTATGAATAATTCTGTGCCTTCTCTTTTCTGAATTTGACAATCTGCAAGTTTTCCTGGTAGTCCTGAGAGTTCAAATGTCCCTTTTCTTCTGACGCTATCTCTTGCTTTTCTGGCTACGTCTCGTGCCATTGCAGCCTGAGTAATTTTTTCTAAGACTGTTTTTGCAATTGAAGGGTTTTGATCAAACCATGTTGAAACTTTTTCTCCTATTATATGCTCAACTATATTTCTAATCTCTGATGAAACAAGTTTGTCTTTAGTTTGAGATGAGAATTTTGGATCTGGCATCTTGATTGATAAAATAGCACTAAGACCCTCCTTTATATCTTCTCCAGACAAATTAATTTTTTTTTTACTATTTCTGTCAGATGAATATTTATTTATGATACGGGTTAGAGCGCTTCTGAAACCAAGCAAATGCGTTCCTCCATCTTTTTGAGGAATGTTATTAGTAAATGGTAAAACTTCCTCAGAATATCCATCATTCCATTCAAAAGAACATTCAACTATTACATTATTTTTGGTTGCTGTTATATAAATGGGTTTTTTGAAGACTTCTTTATCGTTTTTATTGCACAGCTTTGGTTTTTTTAAATTTATATGTTTTACAAATTCAATAATACCACCGTCATATTTATGATGATATTCTTTAGTTCTTTTATTCGAATTATCAAATAATCTTATTGATATTCCTTTATTTAAAAAAGCTAATTCCCGAATTCTTTTTTCAATTATGCTAGGACTAAATTTTATTGAAGAAAAGATTTCTTTGGAGGGCAAAAAAGTTATTTTTGTCCCTTTTTTTTTCGATTTACCAACTTGTTTTAAAGATCTAAATGTATTACCATTTTTAAAAATAAGTTCGTATTCTTTTCCATCTCTAAAAATTTTAAGTTCTAATTTTTCTGATAACGCGTTCACTACAGACACTCCTACACCATGTAGGCCTCCTGAAACTTTGTAAGAATCGTGATCAAACTTTCCACCTGCGTGAAGTTGTGTCATGATTACCTCTGCTGCTGATATTTTTTCGCCTTTGTGAATATCTACTGGAATACCTCTTCCATCATCTTCAACTGTAACTGTGCTATCTGCGTTTATAACTACTGATATATTTTTACAATAGCCTGCTAATGCTTCATCAATAGAATTGTCTATCACTTCGAAAACCATGTGATGTAAACCTGATCCATCATCGGTATCTCCGATATACATTCCGGGCCTTTTCCTTACGGCATCTAAGCCTTTTAAAACTTTTATAGAGTCTGCTTCGTACTTTAGAGCAGTGCTTTGATCAGTATTTTTTGACATTTTATTAGTGTATAAGAAAAATCAACATAACATTTTTTTAAGATAATATAAAATCTCAGGATGGACAGACGTCCTAGAATTATTCTATATCAACAGTTTTAACCGAAAAATAAAAAAAAAAAATGAAATCAATAGAATTAGATTTTCATAGGCATTATTACGTAATAACTATTTTTATCAGACTCATCCTCAATTAATACTGGTGAAACTGAATCTTTTAAATTCATTTTCAAACTATCGTTCTCAATTTCTGCAGCTATATCAATTAAATATTTTGAATTAAAACTAATATTGAGATCGCCTGAATTAAATTTTGCTTTAATTTTTTCATTTCCCTCCCCTGAATTTGCACTATTAACAGAAAGTTGAACAGTGTCTTTTGATAATGATAATTTGACACCCTCTTTTCTATCGATTGACACACTTGCAACTCTTTCTATTGAATTAATAAAGTCTTTTGATGACACAATCAATGTCTTGTCGTTTTGAGAAGGAACAACTTTTTTATAATCAGGAAATTTACCGTCTATAACTTTAGATATAAGCGTTATTTTTCCTAGTGAAAATTTTATTTTATTTTCACTTGCCTGCATTTCAAGTTTTTCAGACGTTTCGCTTAATAACGTACACATTTGAAATACAGCTTTTCTAGGCAAGATTAAAGAGGAAAAATTATTCATAGTATTTATCTCTAAACTGCTTGAGGACAATCGATGGCTATCAGTAGCAACGCCTGTGAGAAAATTTCTACCATTAGCCTCTGTTACATGAAGAAAAACACCATTTAAATAATGTCTAGTATCATCATTTGAAATCGATATTTTTGTTTTATTAAGTAATTTTAGAAACCTATGTTTATCTAAATTTACTACCTCACTCTCAAATTCATCAGAAAATGTAGGAAAATTATCGATCGGTAAACACAACAAATTAAAATCTGAATTGACACTTTTTAAACTTAATCTTTTTTCTGATTTTAAATCAAAGATTAAATCGGCATTAGAGGAAATTTTTCTAAGAATGTCATATAATACAGAGGCAGACGTGGTGGTGCTTCCCTCTGTTGTTATTTTTACGTCAGAAATTTCATCATAGAAAACTATATCTAGGTCCGTTGCAATTATATATAATTTTTTATCTTTTAATTGCAATAAAACATTGGATAAAATTGGTAAAGTATTTTTCTTCTCTACAACTCCCTGAACAAAATTTAAAGATTTTAAAAGTACATCTCTTTTTACTACAAATTGCATTTATTATTGTTCTAATAATAGACTTTTAATCTGATTTATATTTTTTTTCATCTCATCATCCTGGTCAGATAAACGAGAAATTGTTTTTACTGCATGAATCACTGTCGTATGGTCTCTATTTGCAAATCTTCTCCCAATCTCGGGTAAGGATCTAGATGTCATTTTTTTTGCTAAATACATTGCTATTTGTCTTGGTCTAGCTAAAGGTCGTGATCGTCTTTGAGAGAGCATTTCACTCAGAGGTATATTAAAAAAATTTGATACGACATTTTGAATTTTATCCACTGTAATAACTCTGATTTGATTAAAAACATCTTTTAAAATATTTTTACAATCATTGACTGTAAGAACACGGTTATGGACTCTACTAAAAGCGATTACTCTATTTAAAACTCCAATCAGCTCCCTAATATTTGTTTTGCTTTCATTAGCAATATAATTAATTACTTCATCATTCAATTTCGTGCTCTCTTTAAACTGACTTTCAATTTCTTCAATTTTTTTCTTTATTATTTTCACTTTTAAATCTAAATCTGGAGCCTCGATGTCCACTATAAGACCTCCAGCCAATCTTGATTTAATTCTATCTTGAACTCTGTCTAATTTCATTGGAGCTCTATCTGCTGAAATAATTATTTGAGACCCCTTATCCATCAAACTGTCGAAAGTGTGAAAAAACTCCTCCTGTAAACTGTCTTTTCCACTTAAAAATTGAACATCGTCAATGATGAAAACTGAGGATTTTCTAAAAAAATCTTTAAAATTAACCATGTCATTTTTTTTAATTGACTTAATAAAATGATACATAAATCTCTCTGCTGATATAAACATCACATTATTTTCGCTCTGAAGTTCTAGGCCTATTGCATTCAAAAGATGCGTTTTGCCTAACCCAACTCCCCCGCAAAGATACAAAGGATTGTATCGAGATAACTGCTCGCATACTTTTTTAGAATAGGAGAGAGCAATATCGTTACTTTTGCCTTGTACAAAGCTTTCAAAGTTCAAATTTGGATTTAAACGATTGTAATTAAGTATAGAGTCTTTAATTTCTGTAACTTTATTTATTTCCTCAATTTTGATAAATTCTTGACTCTGAGAATTTTCTTCTATGATCTTAAACTCAATTCTATTCAAACTAAGCTTAAAGCTTTTTACTTGTTCAAGAATCTTATCTAAATATCTTGAAACTATCCAGTCTCTAAAAAATCTTGTAGGCACTCCAAGAATTAAGTAATCATTATACTCTTTAATAAGTGAAATCTTTTTTAACCAACTTTCATAAATTTCAGATCCAAATGTTTTTTTAAATGCTAATTGAATGTCTTCCCAATTCAACGTTTTTTCTTCTTCAGAAATAAAAACGTTTTGTTTTTTAAATTTATTATCCATGTTGGTTTTTTAGTAAGAAATTATATAAACTCTCTTTTAATTTTTTTTGCAAGAATTTTTTTTAAAATTAAAAAAAAAAAACGTTTACGGTTGTAACATTAACGTTCAGATAGAAATTTAAAAAAAAATTACAACTAAAAAAAGAAACTATATTTTGATTTTAAAAATTTATAATTCTAAATATTGATTAATTAATTTTCATTAATCAACTTTGGATTGTTAAATTAATTTATTTTTTTTGAGATCCTAGAAATTTTTCTAGCTGCAGTTTTTTTATTAATAATACCAGATTTAGCAACCTGCATTAGAATTGATTGAAATTTATTAAAGTTTTTCTTAATTTTTTCTTTATCCTTAGATTTTAGCAACATTTCCATTTGCTTAACTGCATTTTTATACTTACTTTTTCTTATCCTGTTAATTTGAGTCTGTTTTTTTACTCTTCTTACTCTTCTAATAGCTGATTTTGTGTTTGGCATTTTAAAGATTATATATATTGAGGAAATATCTGGGTCAACTTATATTATTTTTGACACCTTTCGCAATAAAATGTCGCCCGATTTGATATTACTGACCTTTTAATGCAAGAGTTGCAATCTACATTAGAACACTTTTCTCCTTTTCGTCCGTATACTCCAAAAGATTGCTGGAACATCCCTTTTTTTCCTTCATCACTAGAAAAATCTTTTATAGATGAACCTCCAACTATTATTGATTTTTTTAAAATTTTTTTTGTGTTTACTATAATTTTATGAATTTCAAAATTTTTAAGCCTAGAAACTTTTCTGCAAGGCATAACACAGCTTTGAAAAAGAATTTCATTTACATAAATGTTGCCTAATCCTGAGACGCATTTCTGATCCATTAAAATACTTTTAATATTTCTATTACGTCCAAAAATATATTTTTTAAAGTAATCAAAATTAAATTTTTTTTCTAGAGGTTCGGGCCCCAAGAACTTTAAATGTCGATTTTCAAGATAATTTTTTTTTTTTATTAATTTAATAAAACCAAATTTTCTAACATCATTATAAATCAACTTTTGATTATTTTGAAAGTGGAATATTACCCTGTCATGCTTATGATTTTTACTTTTATTAAAATCATAATAAAAACTGGTTTTTAATTTTTCATTTTTTGAATTTATAAAAAAAAATTTTCCTGTCATCCCAAGATGCGCAAGCATAAATATGCTTTGGTCCATTTCAAAAATCAGAAATTTTGATCTTCTTGAAATCTTTCTTATTTTTTTACCTAATAAATTTGAAATTTCTTTTTTATTTACTTTATATCTCAAATTGCCGTCGTTAATCTTTACTTTATTGATCATCAAATTTATCACTTTTTTCTCTAAGGACCTTTTAACAACTTCAACTTCTGGTAATTCTGGCATATAATTATTTTATGAAAAGTACTATTCAAAATAAAGCAAAATTAGTCAATTCTGTTTTTTCTCAAGTGCATAATAAATACGATTTGATGAATGATATAATGTCTTTTGGTATTCATCGAATATGGAAAGAAAAATTTATTAATTGGATGAATCCTCATGCGAATACCAATTTAATTGATGTGGCTTCAGGCACTGGGGATATTGCAAAATTATTTTACGAAAAATCAAAAAAAAACTGTGATATTACATGTGTTGAACCAAATAAATATATGCTGGAACATGGGAAAGTGAGACTAAGTAAAATAAGTAAGATTAAATGGATAAATGCAAATGCGGAAAGAATACCCGTTAATGATAATACATATGATTATTATACAATCAGTTACGGTATAAGAAATGTTTCTAATATAAAGGCTGTTTTAAAAGAAGCTTTAAGAATTTTAAAACCAGGTGGAAGGTTTATGTGTTTAGAATTCTCAAAAATAGATAATGAAATATTAAGTTTTTTATACAAACAATATTCAAAAGCAATTCCATTAATAGGCAAATTTATTGTTGGTAACGAAAAACCTTACAAATACTTGATAGATAGTATAGATAAATTTTATAACCAAGAAGAATTAGCGATGATGATGCTTAAAAGTGGTTTTCATGATGTCGAATTCAGAAATCTCTCAAATGGTATTTCAGCTATACATTCAGCTTGGAAGATTTAAATGTTCAAAAGAGTAATAAAATTGTTCCAAATTGCTAGAAAATTATCCACTTCAGGTGCGGTGGAAACTATAAACGAGATACACAGATTACCCACAAGCGTTATTTTTTTCTTTAATATAATGTCAACAGGATCCCACTCTAGGCTAATAGATAAAAATAAATCACCAGGAGAAAAGCTTTGCACTGCTTTACAGGGTATGGGAACAACATTTATTAAGTTAGGACAATTTCTTGCTACGAGACCTGATATCATCGGAGAAGAACTCGCAAAAAGTTTAGAAAAATTACAGGATAAAGTTCCTGCCTTTGATTTATACGATGCAAAGAAAATTATAAAAAGAGAAATTGGGGAAAAATTTTTTCAAAATATTACTGAAATTAGTGATCCTATTGCTGCTGCTTCAATCGCACAAGTTCATCTAGCTAAAATAAAATTTGAAAATCAAGATAAACATGTGGCAATTAAAATTCTTAGACCTGATATTGAAAAACTATTCAATGAAGAGCTAGATGCCTTAATGCTATTTGCCTACATTATTGAAAGTACAATTTCTAAAGCTAAAAGACTTAAGTTAATAGAGGTTGTTCATCTCCTAAGAGAAATTACTAATATAGAAATGGATCTAAGGTTTGAAGCTGCCGCAGCTAATGAGTTGTATGAAAATACCAAAAATGACTTGGGTTTTAATGTTCCTAAAATTTATTGGAATTACACTACAAAGAAAATCCTTACATTGGATAAAGTAGATGGAATTTCAATTAGAGAGCAACAAAAACTTAAGAATCAAGGTGTAGATTTAAAAAAACTTGCTGAAAACCTTATTCAACTTTTTTTGACACAAGCAGTGCGAGATGGTTTTTTTCATGGAGATATGCATCAAGGAAATTTGTTTGTTGACTCTCATGGCAATATAATTCCTGTAGATTTCGGCATAATGGGTCGACTTGATAAAAGTAACAGAAAATTTTTGGCAGAAATACTTTATGGATTTATTCAAAGAGATTACGTAAAAGTTGCTGAAGTTCATTTTCAGGCCGGTCTTGTTCCTCAAAATGCCTCTAAGGAGGAATTCGCTCAAGCTTTAAGGTCGGTGGGGGAGCCTATATTCGGTCAAACGATTAAAGATATTTCTGGCGGTAACTTACTTGCTCAATTATTTGAAATTACTGAGAAATTTAATATGGCTACACAACCTCCTTTATTATTATTACAGAAGACGATGGTTGTAGTTGAGGGAGTCGCAAGAAAACTGTATCCAGAAACAAATATATGGAAAGTATCAAGACCTGTTCTAGAAGATTGGCTAAAGAGCATTAAAAGTCCAAAATCAACTATCGATACTGCTATTAATACTTCATCAGAGTTAATAAAGAGAATTCCTGATTTGCCAGATTTTATTGATAGAGCCGACCACGCATTACGACTAATGGCTGAAGGAAAGTTGAGTCTAGCAGTTGGAACAAATAAAAATTTGGAAGTTGAACAAATGAAACTTAAAAACTTTAGAAATAATGTTATCATAAGTTTTTTTGGTATTGTAATTGTTGTTTTATTAGTATTTTAATTAATTATGACCTTAAAAAATAAAAAAATACTTATAATTATCGGTGGAGGTATTGCTGCATACAAATCTTTGGACTTAATTAGGTTGCTAAAAAAAAATGAAAATGAAGTCAAAGTTATTTTAACAAAAAGTGGTAAGGAATTTGTAACACCGTTATCAGTTTCAATTTTAACTAAAAATAAAATTTTTGAGGAGATTTTTCAAAAAAATGGTGAGTCTGAAATAGATCATATATCCCTCTCTAGATGGGCTGATATAATAGTTGTTACGCCTACAACCGCAAATTTTATGACAAAACTTAGTGCAGGAAAAGCTGAAGACTTAGCAACTACTGTGATTTTAGCTTCAAACAAAGATATTGCATTAGTTCCGGCGATGAACGTCAGAATGTGGATTCATAAAGCTACTCAAAAAAATGTTAAAACATTAAAAGATTATGGTTACTTGTTTATCGGTCCTGAAATAGGCGAAATGGCTTGTGGAGAATATGGTGAGGGTAAAATGGCTAGCCCAAGGCAAATTCTCTCTTTTTTAAATCAACATTTTTATAGGAGAAATTTAATGAAAAGCAAAAATATCAAAGCAGTTGTAACTGCTGGGCCTACACGAGAATACATTGATCCTGTAAGATATATTTCAAATGAGTCAAGTGGAAAACAAGGTTATGAAATAGCATTAGCTCTCTGTAGATTAGGTGTTAAGACTAAACTTATTATAGGCCCTTCAAATATTGTAAGCCAAAAAGAAGTTAAAATTAAAAAGATTATTACTGCGGATGAGATGTTTCGTGAAGTCAAAAAATCTTTACCAGTAGATATAGCCATTTGCACTGCAGCTGTTGCTGACTATAGACCTTCCAAAAAAAATAAGTCTAAATTTAAAAAAAATCAAAATTTTTTTAAGTCAATAAAAATTGAGAAAAGTAAAGACATACTTGAGTACTTAGGTAAAAACAATAAACATAGGCCAAAATTGGTAGTCGGTTTTTCTGCTGAGACTGAAAATATAAATAAAAATGCACTTTCTAAGTTGAGAGATAAGAATTGTGATCTTATAATAGCTAATGATGTATCGAAAAAGGATAGTGGATTTAATTCTGATTACAATAGTGTTTCAATCATTGACAGTAATGGAAAACTTAAGACCTTGAAAAGAAATAAGAAAAGCTTTATTGCAAATAAAATTGTAGAAATTGTTTTAGATAAACTTTTAATGAATGACAGAAATTTTAATTAATAGATTGTCAAAAGATGTTAAATTGCCAAAATATGAAACAGATGGATCATCTGGCATGGATCTGTCCGCTTACATCAAAAAAGAAATTAAAATTAAACCAGGCAGAACTTCAATAATTCCTACAGGAATTTCTTTATCTATACCAAAAGATTTTGAGATACAAATTAGACCAAGATCAGGCTTGTCTGCCAAAAACAAAATTTCAGTTTTAAATACCCCTGGTACTATAGATGCGGATTATAGAGGAGAGATAAAAGTTATTTTAATTAATTTGAGTAATGAAACTTTTATTGTAGAAAACGGCACAAGAGTTGCTCAAATGGTTTTATGTCCAATCGCAAAGGCTGAATTGGTAGAAGTGGAAAACTTAGATGATACCAAAAGAGGTTTAGATGGATTCGGGTCTACTGGTATTAAGTAGCAAATGAATTTTAATTTAAAAGATTATAAAAGATTTGAAAAACAGATAATTCTTAAAAAAATTGGGATTAATGGACAAAAAAAATTATTTAATGCAAAAGTACTTATAATTGGTATTGGAGGATTGGGTTGCCCATTATTAACCTATCTTTCTGCTTCAGGGGTCGGAACATTAGGAATAGCGGATCATGATAGAGTTGATATCAGTAATTTAAATAGACAAACGCTATTTAATACTAATGACATAGGTAAATTTAAAGTTTATCAAGCAAAGAATAAAATAAGCAAACTTAATAAAAAAATTAAAATTAAAACTTTCAAAAATAAGATTTCATCTAAAAACTTGAAATCTATAATTAAAAATTTTGATATCATATGTGATGGCACTGATAATTATTCGTCTAGATATTTGATAAATGATTTATGTAAAAAACATAAAAAGATTCTTATTTCAGCAGCTATTAGTAAATTTGATGGACATTTATTTCAATTTAATTTCAAAAAAAAAACGTCATGCTATCGATGTTTTATGCCTGAAAAACCCAGCCTAGAGAATAATTGTCAATCTGATGGTATTTTTTCACCAGTGGCAGGTATTTTAGGAACTCTTCAAGCAAGCGAAGTATTAAAAACTATTTTAGGTTTTAGAAGCGATATTCACAATCAGATGATTATTTTTGACTCAATTAAAACATCTTTAAGGAAAGTTAAACTAAGCTATAATTCAAAATGTAAAAACAAATGCACAAAATAATTTTTACTACTTTTTTAGTTTTATTATCTTTTCAAAACTTATTTTCTGAAGAATATTTTTTAACTTTAAGAAATGATAAAGTAAATTTAAGACAAGGTCCTTCATTTGAATATCCTATTAAATTATTCTATAAAAAAAAGTTTTTACCCGTATTGATTCAAGAAAAATTTGAAAATTTCAGAAAAATAAGAGACCATGAAAATAATTCTGGGTGGGTGCACATCTCTCAGTTATCAAAAAAGAAAGCTGCTATTACGATTGACGATAATTTGATTGTATTCAATAGACCATCGTTGTACTCCCAACCAAAAGTAATTTTAAAAAAAGGAAAACTTTGTAAAATAAAAAAGTGTAAAGATGAATGGTGCAAAATAGCTTCTGAAAACTTTAAAGGATGGGTTAAAAAAGATAGTCTTTGGGGAAGACTAAATTAACTCTTTATTTCTTTTTTTTAAATTTTGACGTCCAAATTTTATCTAGTACAAAATACCAAACTGCGTTGGCTATTGGTTCTACTATAGCATCAGTTAAAGCAATCAAAAAAGGCACGTCTGCAATTAACATTAGAACTGTAATTGCTATCCCAAAATGTCCTATGGTATATATTAAAGTTCTTAATAAAGATCCTTTATTATTTTCATAAATGTCTTTCGCAGTAAGATATATTCCTCTATCAAACTCAGCCATTTTTAAAAGGATTTTCAAGAACGCATGCTACCAGATGAATTCTATTTTGCTCCCCTCCATTAAAAAAGTTGTGATATTTAGTGTTATTTGTAATAGTAGCTGTACCGTCAGCAGGCATATGTTTGCTGACCTCTTCTATTACCATTCGACATCCTTTATTTGTAATAATTGGAATATGTAGTCTAGGCTCTGGATCTCTATGCCAACTTAGTGTAGATCTAGGTTCTTTTAATAATATTCTTACTCTTCCAAGCTTAAAGTGTTTCCTTAAAGTATTATAAACTTCCTCAAAGTAGGTTCCTTTAAATTCAGAAACAATTTCAGTA
>MDTE01093453.1_pt1 | contig 14672 bp, 14 predicted proteins | sample 811231 | NCBI WGS metagenome assembly MDTE01 (sample SAMN05326651, study PRJNA326480) | marine metagenome | isolation source: seawater | place: Indian Ocean: Red Sea | collected 2010 | reverse complement strand
CTTCACTTTAACTCTATGCCCCGCCTAGGACTTGAACCTAGAACCTACTGATTAAGAGTCAGTTGCTCTGCCAGTTGAGCTAGCGGGGCAATGCTTCTAAAATGCAGCGATATCTGTGATCGCCTGACCCAAGATCAGGCCATGCACATCGTGAGTGCCTTCGTAGGTATAAACGGACTCCAGATTCGCCATGTGTCTCATGGAATGATATTCCACCAAAATACCATTTCCTCCCAACAATCTTCTGGCTTCCCGAGCAATATCGCAGGCCATATCGCAATTAGCTCGCTTCGCCAGGGAGACCTGCTGAGGAGTCATCGCTCCCTCGTCTTTGAGTCTGCCTAGCTGGACACACAACAATTGACCCTGGGTGATTTTGGTCAGCATATCAGCCAATCTGACCTGCTGAATCTGTTTTCCTCCGAGCGGCTCTCCGAACATCACTCTTTCCTTGGAATAACTCCTAGCTTCATCAAAGCAGGCCATGGCTGCCCCCACTGTACCAAATGCTATTCCGTACCTAGCCTGAGTCAGGCAATTGAGAGCACTTTTCAGCCCATCTGTTTCAGGCAAAAGTGCGGAATCGGGAACATGTACATCTTCCATGTAGAGTTCACTAGTGTCAGAAGCGAGCAGCGACAGCTTTCCTTTCTGATCACGAGCAGAAAATCCCTGCGTATCGGTAGGTACGAGAAAGCCACGTATTCCTTTGGTATCACCTATTTCATTGATCTGCGCCCAGACCACCGCGACATCTGCCATCGAACCATTCGTAATCCACATTTTAGTTCCGTTAAGAACCCATCCATCATCCACTTTCTTAGCGGTTGTAATCATGCCCCCAGGGTTAGAACCATAATCAGGTTCAGTTAGGCCGAAGCAACCTATTTTTTCGGCCGACGCCAATGCTGGGAGCCATTCCTTTTTCTGTTCCTCACTTCCGAAGGCATAGATCGGATACATGACGAGCGCACCTTGGACGGAAGAAAAAGATCGAACACCCGAATCGCCTCGTTCTAGCTCCTGGTTGATGAGCCCATAGGACACGTTGTTAAGTCCCGCACACCCGTACTCTTCAGGAAGATTGGCGCCCAGTAGTCCAAGCTCTCCCAACTCCGGGATGATCTCCTTTGGAAAACGTCTTTCGATATAGGCTTCTCCGATAAGGGGCATCAAGCGGTCCTCTACCCAATCTCGCACCATATCTCTGACCATTCGCTCCTCTTCACTGAGCAACGAATCCACATTGTAGAAATCTACTCCCTCGAATTTGCCCGCCATATAATTACCTCTCACTCCATTTTATGATTTAACCAGACCAGAAATCTAGTAAGACTATTCGCCTGAAGAAACGACCTAAGATTCAGGCGATGTCTTCATTCGAATTGCCCCGTAAAGAACTTCACGTGTTACACGAGCACTCACATAAATTGCGGCCAGAACCGTTCCTGCCCATCCCCCCATTAGCGTTCTCGAGGGTTCTACTACAATCCAAATCCAAGCAAACAATATGATCCCTATACAAAAACCGACCATCCAGCTACGCCTTTTGGCCCAGTTACGTACAGAACCTATACAATCCTTACACCACAGCAGTCGATCCAGGTCGCTTCGATCGGCAATGTGACCGCACCGAGAGCAAGCAACTTCATCAACCTGTCCAAATGTCCACTTCATGGTCATGCGGTTACTCCTGCCTTCGAGGGGATAACAAAACCAAAACAATGACCTTCATTCACATCAACTTACGAACTCTTCACTGTACCCATACTCAGTATGATCCTCACCCCATCTTACCAGCTCTTCCAAAAATACTGGTCGACCAGAACCGTCTCTTCTTGCTCTTCCAGCAATATTTTGTGCCCTCTGCCAAGTGATGGTGTTGAGCCTACCCCTATAAAGCATTGCACGAGCTACTTCTGACTGTCGTCGACTCGTGCGGGTGACCACTCTCACCCCTGCCACACCAGGATATTGTTGGAAGATTGATTCTGTCTCTCTCGTGAATAGGTATATATAGGGACCAACCTTTGCCCACAGATTTCCACCCCTACGAATCTGAAAAAGTGGTTGCTCTACAATGATCTCTACAACGTTTCCATTCATACTAGCTGTAACACTGGAGGAAGCTGCGAATATTGCTGAAACCTCACTGTCAGAGGGTAGTGTTAGATCGACCTCACTACAGCCGAAGACAGAAATCCCTAAAACCATGCACAGGAATCCACTGATCAACATATTAGTGGGTGACCGGTGAGTGCTTTTTGACATCCTATTTTTCTCCATGTAGTTCTCATAACAGTTTTGTATTACTAAGATGGACCGGCTATGGATCGACCTCATCCGGATCCAAAGTTATTGCCGCGGAATTAATACAGTAGCGTAGCCCTGTAGGAGCTGGACCATCCTCGAACACATGTCCTAGGTGCCCGTCACACGAACTACACAACACCTCCACCCTCCTCATAAAAAAACTCATATCCTCTTCCGTCCTGATTGCGTTCGATTCTTTCACATCGTAAAAGCTCGGCCAGCCACATCCCGAGTCGAATTTTTCCTCTGAAGTAAAAAGTTCCTGGCTACAGCCCGCACATAGATATCGACCCGATGTATCCGTTTGATAATATTGACCCGTAAATGGCCTTTCTGTTCCCTTCCTTCTCAGAATTTCAAATTGTTCAGGAGTCAACAAATCCTTCCATTCTGCTTCACTTTTCTTACTCATGCCTTCATTTTTCCTTTTTGCTTCCATTGTCTGTAACAGCCTTAAGCTTAACCAAACACATGCGAAACTCCCACCCGAAGAAACTGTCGGTCTTGCTCTGAACATCCACAATTAGTTTCTTATTTGGTCGGCTGGATATTTCCACTTAAAAATTAGAGGTTGGTTATGAGTGCATCTTCCGTACGTCACATTCCATGGGAAAGCATCCCCATAGAGGAGCTCAACCCTCTGTTAAGTCGTAGGCTGGTCACTGGAGAAAAAGGAATGCTAGCCCATGTTTACCTGAAAAAGGGTGCGATTGTTCCGCTACATTCGCACGAGAACGAACAATTTACCTATATCCTCGAAGGGGCACTTAAATTCTTGATCGGAGATGACAAATCTGAGGAGATTATCGTGCGTGCCGGAGAGGTATTACACATACCTTCAAACGTACCTCATGAAGCGGAAGCTATTGAAGACTGTTTAGACCTAGACATCTTTGTTCCTCCAAGAGAAGATTGGCTCTCGGGTTCGGACAATTATTTAAGGGAGAAATAAGCATGGATTTGGGAATTAAAGGTAAGAACGCACTCGTTGCTGCTTCTAGCAAAGGCCTAGGAAGAGCGGTAGCGGAGGAACTCGCAGCAGAGGGTGTAAATCTGGTTATGTGCTCACGATCTGCCGATGCACTGGAAACCGCTAGTCAGCAAATTAGAGAGGCTAGTGGAGTCAATGTCTTAGCTGTCCCAACTGACCTGACTGATGCCAATGCTGTCGAACACTTGTTGGATAGGACTCAAAAGGAAATTGGACACATCGATATTCTGGTCACAAACACTGGTGGCCCTCCGCCCGGCCCTTTTGAGAGCCATTCGTCTGAAGCATGGTCACAGGCCGTACATCAGAATCTATATAGCGTTTTGAACCTTGCCAGAGGTTTACTGCCAGCCATGTTGGATTCTGGTTGGGGAAGGATAGTCAACATTACTTCTGTAGCAGTAAAGGAGCCCGTGGACGGATTAATCCTATCTAATAGCATAAGAGCTGCGGTCACAGGGTTTGCAAAAACACTGGCCACAGAAGTCGCAGGGTCTGGAGTCACAGTAAACAATGTTATGCCTGGCTTTACAATGACTGACAGATTGGAAAGTTTGGCGAAGAGTAGAGCCGAGCAGGCGGGTAGTACTATGGACGAAATTTTTGAAGGAATGGCCCAAACAATTCCCATGGGTCGGATAGGCACTCCTCGTGAGTTTGCTGCTATGGTGGGGTTCCTTGCGTCGGACAGAGCCAGCTATATTACTGGAGTATCAATTCCAGTTGATGGTGGAGTGGTTAAAGGCCTAATTTGATATTTATTGTCAATCTCTAATGTGGAGCGTAAAAAATGGCAGGGAAACTAGAAGCTTCAGAGTGGATCTGGAGAGACGGTGAATTCGTTAAGTGGGAAGAAGCCACCGTCCACTTGTTGAGCTTGGCCGTCCAATTCGGCGTTTCACAATTTGAGGGCATACGTTGTTACAATACCCCTAAAGGACCCTGCATTTTTCGTTTGGACGCGCACATTCACAGACTGATTAATTCCTGTAAAATCTATCGAATGGTGCCTGACCACTCTATAGAAACCATCTCAGAAGCTTGTTGCGCTGTCGTGGAGAAAAACAACCTCAAAAACTGCTACATCCGACCAATGGTCCTTAGGGGTTACGGAGCAGCTGGTCTGAATCCATCGAAAAGCCCCATCGAAACTGCAATACCCACTTGGCCATGGGCTACCTATCTGGGAGACGAAGCACTCGAAGAAGGGGTGGACGTCGGAGTATCTTCCTGGAACCGCCCAGCTCCAAATACTTTCCCCTCCACCGCTAAGTCCGGCGGACATTATACCAATTCGATCCTGGTTAAAATGGAGGCCCAAGCCAACGGTTACGCTGAAGGCGTAGTGTTAGGGCCTGAAGGAAGATTGAGCGAAGGTGGGGGACAGAATATTTTCCTCGTCGATCAGGGAACACTGGTGACACCTCAGCTTGATGGAACTCTTCTACCTGGAATCACTAGAGACGCTGTTTTCACCCTAGCGGAAGAGCTAGGCTTAACCGTCAAAAGAAAACCTGTAGCACGTGAAAATTTGTACACAGCCCAAGAACTCTTCTTCTGCGGCACCGCAAGTGAGATTTGTCCTATAAGAAGTGTTGATAGGATACCAGTAGGAGATGGTTCGGTGGGACCAATAACGAGACAGATCCAAAAACGCTTTATGGACATAGTCACTGGTCAAGCAGAAGACAGTTACGGCTGGCTGACTCCAACGAGTGGCTCCTAAAGCAGACTTCCCTAGGACATAACACATAATAAGTCGGCCAGTCGTCTATAGGTCCTTAGACCTAAGTAATTAGTCGCTCCCTGGTCTTTCTAATTATATCGGGACCTATCCTGCAGCAACCCCCTATTACCCTAGCCCCAGCATTGTGCCACTCTTCGGCCATGCCCACCCAACTCTCTTCTTCTTGAGTTTCACTTTTCTGCCAAATCTTTTGCTCGGCGTTCCAAGATTCTCCAGAATTAGGATAAACTATAATCAAGCTGTCAGTCTTCGACTTGATCCGTCGGATCAACTCCTCCATGAACCTGGGTGCAGTGCAATTGATTCCAATCCCTACAAGACGTTCTGCGTCTTCACACAACTCAACAGCAACCTCAATCGGTGTCCCGTCACTTAAATGACTACCGTCACGACAGCTGAAGCTCATCCATCCATAAGTTTCTTGAGATTTTTCTAGTAACTCCAAGAGAACCTTGGCTTCATTGAAGGAAGGGATCGTCTCAAATGCCAAAAGATCGGCACAGGAAGTTGCGAGGGTTGTGAAGCGACGAACATGGAAATCTTCCAACTCATGCCGGTTGATTTTATAATGACCATTGTATTCCGACCCGTCAGCCAGAAAAGCTCCGTATGGACCGATGCTTGCACCAACTAAAGGATGCATTCTGGGACTCGAAGAGGCTGTGCTTGCCAAGAATTCTTCAACTGCTTCCTGCGCTAGCGCTACCGAAAGAATCAGTAAATCATCTGCATCAGCCTGATCTAAACCCAACCGGGCAAATCCCTCATAGCTTGCCTGATATGTCACCGTGGTTATGCAGTCAGCTCCAGCTTCCAGGAATGTGCGGTGTGCCACCCGGATTTCCTCAGGAGAATCAATCAGCATCTTCGCTGACCACAACTGTGAATCCAGTCTATGTCCACGGGCTTCCAAAAGAGTAGCCAGGCCACCGTCTAACAACACAATACCCTGTTGCTGCACAATCTCCATTAGGGGGTCCGTCATTACACCCTATCCCCCTTTAGACATTCTCGTTCGCTATTCTCTAGTGTCCTGATGCTCCCGAATCAGCTCCTCTTGGGTCCGCAGCCCCCAGTCGATCACCTGTATCAGGATCGACCATGATGGAATGAGCACGACCTTGTCCTCTCCCCGTCGTCACTTCGTGACCCATCGCTCTCAGAGTAGCTAAAATTTCGTCAGTAGCACCAGGCTGCTCAATACGAACGGAACCAGGCAACCATTGGTGATGGATGCGAGGAGCGTTCACCGCTTCCTGTATGCCATGATCGAAATCAACAATATTGAGAATCAACTGTAAAACGGTATTAATAATTGTCCTTCCTCCTGGACTTCCAATGACAGCGACGAGCTCGCCATCCTTGGCAACGATACTTGGACTCATACTCGAAAGCATGCGCTGTTCTGGACGGGCTAAATTCGGCCTGGTCCCAATCAATCCTCTTTCAGTAGTGATACCTGGCCCAGCATTGAAATCACCCATCTCATTATTCAGCAGGAAGCCTCCTCCTGGGACGGTAATGGCAGACCCATAACCAGCTTCGAGGGTATACGTTACGGAAACTGCCATTCCCTGAGCATCCACCACTGAATAATGGGTCGTCTCTGGACTTTCGTACCCCAGGGTAACGTCAGATGTCTGAGAAACACTCGCAGTAGTTGGATCAATGCCCACTCTTAGTTCTGCTGCATAATCTTTACTAGTCAAGCGATGTAGAGGGACATCGGCGAAATCCTGATCGGCCAAATAGGTAGCCCGATCGCGATAAGCCCTTCTCATTGCTTCTGTAAGGTGATGGATGTAATCCGCCGAGTTATGACCCATTCCATTGAGATCAAAACCTTCAAGGATGTTGAGCATCTGCACTATAGCTATACCTCCACTGGAAGGTGGCGGCATGGAAATAACATCATAACCCCTGTAACTGCCATGTACTGGAGTACGCTCTCGCGCCTGATATCTCTGCAGGTCCTCCATGGTGATCAAACCCCCAGCGCGCTCCATTTCAGCGACCAAAAGCTCCGCTGTCTCACCCGAGTAGAAACCGTCATGTCCATCAGCGGCAATCCGACCCAAAGAAAGTGCAAGATCCGGCTGCTTAAGGATCTCGTCTTGCTCGTAAGCCTCTGTACCATTTTTTGCAAATGACTTCATGGTCCCTGGGTGTCTGCTCCCTCTGCCCTCAATCAATCCCCTAAGTCCTCTGGCTAGACTCTCACTAATCGGAAAACCGTCCCTAGCCAATCCTATCGCAGGATCCACCAGACCAGACCATTCTCCATGACCGTATAGTTGATGAGCCTTCCAAAACCCGGCAACCGTACCCGGAACTCCTACAGCCCAATGGCTTTGATGGTGTTTCTGAGAAGAATACTCACCATCCTCAAGCCACATTTCAGGAAAAGACGCTAGAGGAGCTTTCTCACGAAAATCAATAGCTGTGGTCGAACCGTTTGGAAAGCGTATTACCATGAATCCGCCTCCTCCGATATTCCCATTCGACGGGCTTGTCACCGCTAGGGCAAACCCAGTGGCTATCGCTGCATCGACTGCGTTGCCGCCAGCTCTTAGTACCTGAGCTCCAACTTCGCTGGCAATCTTTGTCGCGGAGACGACCATCCCGTGGGGCGCCCGAACGGCAGAAACATTCTGTTGGCTTTGTGCGTCAACAGTTGAGGACAATAGCGTCTCTGGTCCCGTTGATCCCATACTCCAACCACCGAATACAAACAGGCCCAAGGCGCTAAAAACCAAAAAGATATTTCTTCGTCCAGTCATGCTAAAACCTCCCTCTAAATCTTGAACTATTTCTTAGTCACCGGGATGTATGAACTTTCTTCTAGACCACCCTGGAAACACTCAAATCAACTCAGTCTATTTATCACAGTAGCAACTACCTGCCTCCCACACAAAACTCAACCAGAAACCAGATAGAACTTAGTCGAACCGGAGAAGTTACTCCAGAATCTCCAGGTCACCCCAACCCAAATCCAACAATGGATCTTTAACACTTTCGGCATCACCTACTATCACAATTGTCATCTCGTCGGGTCGAATACACCGAACCACAGCCTGATGAACATCGTCCTGTGTGACCATACGCACCCTTTCGCGATGGGACTGATAGTAATCATCAGGAAGCCCGTAGACCAAGGTATTTACTACATGAGACGCTATATGGTCAGTTGTTTCAAACCTGAGAGGAAACACTCCTGCAATGTAATCCCTGGACGATTCTATCTCCTCTTGAGAGGGGCCTTCTGTAACAAATTTCTCTACTTCAAACACTGCCTCCCTTACAGCGTCAGCGGTCACTTCTGTCCCCACCGCCGTTGATACGCCCCATGGCCCCGCGCTGCGCCTATACTGAAAAGATGAGCGGATCCCGTATGTAAAACCATTCTTTTCGCGCAAATTAGCGTTCAATCGACTGGTAAATGCCCCACCCAGAATTGTATTGGCGACGATCAGAGGAAAATAATCCTTGGTCGATCGATCCTGACCTATATGGCCAATTCGAATTTCTGACTGCACTGAGCCTGGGCGGTCCACCAGAAACATCTTTTTGGGATTGAGCGCAGATTCCGATTTGGGATGCGACCCCGGGACAGCTAAACCCTTCCAATCTGAAAAATATTTTGACGTCAGATCCTTAATTTCTGACATATCTACATCCCCAACCACTACCAATCCTGATCCTCCTGGTACATACCTTTCTTTCCAGAAATTTAAAACCGCCTCAGGATTTACATTAGTTAGAGACTCTTCTGTCCCACCTAAAGGCCTTCCGTAGGGCATCTCACCGTAGAGCATCTTTCGCATACGATTACTTGCAATGCTACCTGGATTCATCTTTCTCTGTTCGATGAGTGCGAGTTCTTGGCTGACGAACCTGTTGACCTCGTCCTCTGGGAATAGAGGATTGAGTATTACTTCAGCCAATACACCCAAAACCGTGTCCAAGCGATCGGCCAAACAAGACAAAGAGACTGTGGTGCAATCCCAGTCAGTATCGACTGATAGTCCGGTGCCGTTATTTTCGAGTTGTGAGGCCAATTCACTTCCTGACCATTTTTTTGTACCACCTTCTAGGGAATCCCCTGTGAGAACAGCCAGTCCCGCATGGTCGGTTCCCAAAACATCTTCTCCAGCTTCAAGAACCAGACTTATGGTTACAACCGGCACCAGAGGAGCCCGAGCGACCTTGATCTTCAGCCCGTTACCCAATTTGTCAGCCATAACCAACGGAGCCTTAAAATCTCTGATTGGACCAGCCTCAGGAATCACACTACGATCCCTGTCACTCATGATTTGTCACCTGGCATATAGGTGAGTACGGCTCGGTTATCTTCGCCTAGGAAATCGGAAGTAAAACTCTCCACCTCCTCTGCAGAAACTGAACTCAAACGCTCGACTTCACTATTCAGGAGATGTGGGTCATCAAAAAACTGAGTAAACATAGATAGCAAGTCTGCTCTCTCACTCACCCGTTCAATCTGCCTAGTAAAACTGGTTTCTGTAAGTGCAACAACCCTACTTATTTCTTCGTCTTGTATAGAACTCATCTTCTCTATTTCGTCCGACATAGCACCTTCCAGATCATCAACTGATCCATCAGGAAGACCTGTAGCCCATACCATTAGCATCCCGGCACCCGTAGTGAGCGGGAAAACGAAACTGGTTACGTCCTTTGCAATTCTTTTCCTTCGAACCAAGGCATCATAGAGCCTGCAACTATGTCCTGATCCCAACACCGAAGATGCAACATCAGCAGCATAAAAGCCCTTCTCAGTGTAGGGAGGTATCCGAAAACCCATTATGACTCTCGGCAGAGGAACATCTCCTTGGACATGCTCTCTTTGTGTTTCTCCAATCAGCTGGGGTAACACCGGTTCACCAGGGATATCAGGAATAGGACTACCTTGAGGGATGTCTCCAAAGTGCTTTTCGACAAGCTTCATTCCACTATTTGGGTCAAAATCCCCACAAATCGTAATCACTGCGTTATTCGGTACATAGAATGTCTTGAAGAAATCTGATACATCTTCCAATGTAGACCCCTCTATGTCTTCCATAGATCCAATCACTGTATGGTGATAAGGATGTGATTCTGGATAAACCATCGCCTGCATCTTTTCACCCCAATCTCCATAAGGCTGATTGTCGTATCGCTGACGCTTCTCGTTCATGACCACGTTGCGCTGATTATCGAGCTTTTCTTCTGTGATAGCTGGAAGCATCCATCCCATGCGGTCGGATTCGAGCCAGAGTGCCAGTTCGAGATGGTGGGATGGAAGAGTCTCAAAATAGTTTGTGCGGTCAAACCAGGTCGAAGCATTCATCGATCCTCCCGCTCTCTCTACCAACTCCCAGTGCAAACCCTTGGGTATATTCAAAGAACCTTCAAACATCATATGCTCAAACAAGTGAGCAAATCCTGTCTTGCCAGGTCGTTCATTTCGCGAACCCACTCCATACCACAGATTAACAGCTACAATCGGTGTGCTGGGATCAGGAGCGAGATTGACCCGAAGGCCGTTGTCCAAGGTGACCTGTTCTATCTGGATCGGTGACATTAAGCCCCGTACTTATTCAAACGTAGCGCATGAGCCAACACCAGCGGCATCAGATCAATCCCCTTGATAACACCTAGATCTCCTGTCCTGCAAGTGGTTTCTCCAAAGGTGTCCGCAGATGGACGCGTCCATTTCGAATGGATCATCGTTGGCACATGATGCCAAGAATGCTCCCCCAATAATGTCGGTGTGGCATGATCACCAGTGATGACCAACACATCTGGATTGAGATCCATAATCCTAGGAAGCATGGCATCTATTTCTTCTATGGCAGCCATCTTACCCTCGAAATCTTCATCGTGGCCGCGGGTATCTGTGTCTTTGAAATGCAGGAAATAAAAATCATGTGAACCGAAAGAACTCTCCAAGGTCTTAACCGTATCTTCATTCGATGAAGGTGTCGAAGCTATCTCCATACCAACTAGCTTGGCAACGCCCCGATACATTGGATATTTGGCAATTGCCAAAGCACTTAATCCATATCTCTCGTCAAATGTGGAATATCCAGAGTGGATTCCAAAGCCACGGATCAAAAATGCATTAGCAACCGATTCGTCGGCCAAGATATCATCAACACGCTCAAGAAAAGTTTTTACGACCTTTGCCGTGCGTTCAGAGCCCTCACACGATGCCTCCGGTTCAATCGCTTTCATCCCTACCACCTGAGGATCCGTTTCCGCCACATCCACCCCCAGATTCTCTCCTCTCATGATCAGCACAGCTCGATGTTCCTTCTCATGAACGAGTGTGATATCAACTCCATCAACATTATCAATAGCTTCGGACACCTTGTTGACCACCCTCCTGCCTTCATCATCGGAAATCCGCCCTGCCCGCCGATCCAATACGATCCCCTTTTCATCAACAGTCGCAAGATTAATTCGTGCTGCAACGTCACCCGCTTGTAGTTCGAAACCTACCCCCAAAGCGCTGAGCACCCCCCTACCGACATTGCTGGTCAACGGATCGTAACCAAAAAGAGCGAGATGGCCTGGGCCGCTACCTGGTGTGATCCCTGAACCGACTGGCAATAAAGAACCCAAGGAACTCTGCCGGGATAATCCATCTAGGTTAGGCGTGTTTGCCGATTCCAGTTCAGTTAGCCCTGTTTTTGGATGAGGTAGTCCGCCCAAGCCGTCCATTACGACGAAGACAATAGTTCCACCTTCCTTGCCGTGAAAAACAAGATCGTGGAGTGGAGAACTCGAGCTCATAATTCAGTTCCGATTGAAGTGTACAACCTGACTCTACACCTAAATATAGCAAAACCTTGTACCCGACACGACGCCAGGCACAAGGTTTTAGTAAAGTGCTATATCAATGTGCTATATCTCTTTGAATCACCCACCCTTTTTTGGTGGTGGTGGACGTTTGGGTCCCTTGCCATCCTTCGGACCCGGGAAGATTTTTCTAAGTGCAGCCTGTAGCCTCTTCTTACCATCTTCCGCTGTCATCTCACCAGCGTCCACAGCTGCCTTCACTGCTGCCTCGGCCTCCCGTCCCTTGGCCAGAGCTGCCAACATGGCTTCAGCCTTTTCACCCGTTAACTTGCCGTCAGCAATCGCAGCCTGAATCCGCTCTTCCATCTTGTCTAAATCAATCGGTGGTGGTGGACGTTTGGGTCCCTTGCCATCCTTCGGACCCGCACCGAACATTTCTTTCTTAGCTCTAGCCAGAGCAACTTGAGCTTCGTCCCTAGTCATCTCACCAGCGTCCACAGCTGCCTTGATCTTCTCCTCCAAAGCCTTGTATTCATTGACGCGACCCCTGACTCTCTCTACATCTTTTTTGCCAACTCTACCACTCATCTGGGCAGTGCGGAGTTTCGTATCGATAGTCTCGTAATCTGGAAGCAGGTTGCCCACCTCCATATCTAGGGCTCCTCCCATAAGCGCGGAGGACAGATCGGGCTCTGTCATCCTATTGCCGTCCTCTTCACAAGCGAGAACAACCAAAGACAACAGCCCGATAATTCCTGTCTTGAAAATGCTCTGTGTTTTCAACTTACTCCTCCTCAATACTAGGGTGACGAATTTAGCTAAAGCTTTTGTCCCCCACAAACGCAAGAGTCGTGCCATATTAACAATCTGACCTGCACTTAAAGTAGCTGTTTTAGGTGAGAAATGAAAACACCTCTAATACCCAGAATCCTCTAAATCACCTGTCCATTAGGCACTTAGATCTATTTTTGGTTACCATATATTCCCCATTCAAGTCACTGATTAAGGGAGGAACATTGAAGCATAATGCATTTGAGCTGGAACGCTGGCAATCTGTACACGAGCACCACGTAGAGCTCAATCTCACCGAAAGCGGTGTAAATCCATTATTAGTCTCTGAGTTATTGGACCTCGCAGGCCAGGAACAGAACTTCCTGAACCAAACTCACCTGGAGTATAGTCCGGCTCACGGCAGTGATGAGCTTCGCGAGAAAATCGCAGCCCTTTATCCAGATACCAGCGAGGCCTCTGTTGTGGTTACGACTGGTGGGGCCGAAGCTAATTACTCTGCAAGTATGCACTTGATGGAACCAGGTGTTCCAGTAGCAGTCATGTTGCCTAATTATATGCAAGTACCAGGAATTGTTGAAAATTTCGGTGCACGTACCCTTCCATTCTATTTGGTGAGGAAGGACGGATGGCAACCTGACCTCAATCAGCTCAAAGACTGCCTTGACAAGGGCGCGAAACTGATACTTGTCACCAACCCAAACAATCCAACTGGCTCTATCTTAACGGAAAATTCCGTTTCTGAAATCTTAAACCTAGCCGAGCAATACGGTGCTTGGATACTTGCAGATGAAGTCTATCGGGGCGCTGAACTGAGTGGTCCTGAAACTCCTTCTTTTTGGGGAAAAACAGAACGAGTAATCGTGACCAATTCTATGTCCAAGGCCTATGGAATGCCTGGATTAAGACTAGGATGGACACTGTCCTCTTCAGAATATGTGGAATCCATCTGGAGCCGTAAGGACTACACTACCATTACTCCGAATCCTCTTTCCGACGCCCTAGCATGCCTGGCACTTGACGCTGAAACGAGGCCTAAAGTGCTTCAGAGAACAAAGAATATCTTGAACAATAATTTCGAAATACTCCGGTCATGGCTCGACTCCCAGAATGACCGATTCTCCTACCTCCCCCCAGGTGCAGGAGCCATGTGTTACGCTAGATACAACACTCCCATCAACTCCATCGCTTTCGCAGAGTTTGTCAGAACTGAAAAAAGTCTCCTTATTGCCCCCGGAGACCATTTTGGAGTAGATGGATACCTGAGACTTGGATACGGAATACCCGCTGACAGACTGGAAATGGCCTTAGGAAGACTGAAAGAAGCATTCGACGATGTGGACGGTAGGATTCAGGCAGGCCACCCCGATTAATTATTGATCACGGTTCCCTTTTTCAGTCAAAAAAAGTAGCTATCTCTTCAAGAGATTTTTTTGTGATGTCCGGCACAAGGGCGTCTGGATCTGGATAGCCCACCACCAAGATCAGAAAAGCTTTCTCGTTTTCCGGCCTACCCAGAGCTTCGTTTAAGAAACCCATGGGTGAAGGTGTGTGAGTTAGTGAAACCAGGCCAGCCTTATTGATGGCAGTAATCAGCATACCTGTAGCTATACCCACCGATTCTGTCACATAATAATTCTTCTGCTTCTCACCAGTCTGACCGACAGAGTAACGTTCAGCAAAAATCACAATGAGGTACGGAGCTTTTTCCAGAAATGGTTTCTCCGCATCAGTCCCTAAGTGAGCCAACGCTTCTAGCCATTCATCCCCAGCTCTTCCTCCATAGAAAGCCTCCTCCTCCTTTTCCGCTGCAACCCTGATCTTTTTCTTGACCACAGGATCACCTACCACTGCAAAATGCCAAGGCTGTTGATTAGCACCACTGGGAGCTCGTCCAGCAGCCAACAAACAATTCTCTATTACCTCTCTGGGGACTGGACGATCCGAAAAATCCCTGACCGTTCGACGGCTCTTCAATTCTTCGAGAAATTCACGGGCCCTAGTCTTCATTTCCGACGTTGGAATTTTCTCACG
>MDTE01100721.1_pt1 | contig 14674 bp, 10 predicted proteins | sample 811231 | NCBI WGS metagenome assembly MDTE01 (sample SAMN05326651, study PRJNA326480) | marine metagenome | isolation source: seawater | place: Indian Ocean: Red Sea | collected 2010 | reverse complement strand
GCGTCGCCGGTCAGCACCGCGCCCAGGAAGAACAGGTTCGCTTCGAGGTCGGCCGGCGCGTGACCCGCGTTCGCCCAGCACTCGCGCATCTCCTCCAGTCGTTTGGCTGCGCCCTGGGTGCCGAAGTTGAGCCATCCGGCCTTCAGGTCGGCGGTCAGCTGTTTGGACTTTGGCCCGAATGCGGAGAACCAGAGGGGCACGTCGTCCTCGACGTTGATGAGACCCACGTCAGGGTTGAGGAAGCGGATCTTGCGGGCGTGGCCCTCGAAGTCCCATTCGATGGTCTCGCCCCGCATCAACGTTCGGACCCGGTCGACATATTGCCGGGTGTCGGAGAGCGGGATTGCACCGAGGCCCATGGTGCGCCTGGCCGTGAAGCCGGTGCCGATGCCAAAGTCGATGCGGCCCGGCGCAATGCGGTTGAGACTGGCGAGGGCATTGGCGGCGACAGGCTCGATCCGGTTGCTCGGCACGAGGACCCCGGTGCCGAGTCGGATCGTCGTGGTCTCGTGCGCGGCGAGAGCCATACAGATGAAGACGTCCGGGTTCAGCAACTGTGTGTCGTAGAACCAGGCCGCGTGAAATCCCAGTTCTTCCGCGCGCCTGACCCACTTCCATGAGTCGACCTGCGATGCAAAGGCAACCGAATACTTCATGTGTGACCCCGCTGTTGGTGGAAGCGTTGTTGGACTGAGCGCGCGGTCAGGCTGGTCGCGAACCTGATCACGAAGCGAGGGTTACCAGGTGTCCATACTCGGTCGCTTCTTCTCGGTCCGGACCGGCCGTGGCGGAATGCTGCGTAGCCCCTGCACGATCCAGTCACGGGTGTCGGCGGGGTCGATTACGTCATCGATGCCGTAGTGGGTACCCCCTGAATTCACGGCGCGGGCGCTCTCGACGTAGGTCGACAGATGTTCCTTGTATGCGCGTTCGAGTGCGTCCTCGTCTGCGTCGTCGCCAAGGTCTGCGCGGGCGGAAAGCTCCGCCAGCGCTTCGACACGATTGCCCGAAAACTCCGCCGTCGGCCAGGCGACCGTGAACATCGGCGTCAGCGAGCTGGCGCCCGACATGCCGAGCGCACCGAGTCCATACGACTTCCGCGTCACGACACAGAAGAAGGGCACGTCGATGTTCGCGCCTGTGTTGAAGAGCCGGGCGAAGTGACGCACGAGCGCCTGGTCCTCGTACTCCGGGCCGGCCATGGTGCCCGGGCAATCGATGAGCGAGAGCAGCGGGATGTCGAACGTGTCGCAGAGCTGCATGAAACGGGCAGCCTTGTCCGCGGCGTCACTGTCGATCGCACCGGAGAAGTGTTCCGGGTTGCTTGCGATGAGCCCCATCGGCACACCTTCGATGCGGATGAACGCGGTGATGATGGCCGGGCCAAACGCCTCACGGATCTCGAGGATCGAGCCTTCGTCGACCAAGGTTTCGATCAGGGCGCGCATGTCGTACATGCCGTCACGATCTTCGGGAACCATGTGTCGCAGCGGAGTCTGATCACTGGCGCTCCAGGCCTGCGTCGTGCCCTGGAAGTAGGAGAGGTACTTCTTTGCAGTCTCGACGCATGCTTCGTCGTCTTCGACCAGGATGTCGACCACGCCGTTGGGGACCTGGAAGGACATCGGTCCGACTTCCTCAGGTGTGTAAATCCCAAGTCCGCCGCCTTCGATCATTGCGGGGCCGCCCATGGCGATCGTCGAGTTGGCCGCCGCGATGATGACGTCGCAGCAGGCCAGCAGCGCGGTGTTGCCGGCGAAGCATCGGCCCGAGTTGATCCCGACCATCGGCACGAGGCCGGACAGGAAGGAGAATTCGGTGAACGTGAAGGTATCCATGCCCACGCCTCCGCCCTGCATCGCGGCCTTGTCGATCGCGTCGGCGCCCGTGACGCCGGGGCCGGAGGTTCGTTGTGAGGCTGCTTCACCACCGCTGATACCGGGACGCCCGCCGCCGCCTTCGGCGAACATGATCATTGGCAGGCGATAGCGGCGCGCCATTTCGAAGAGACGATCCTGCTTGTAGTGGCCGCGTCCGCCCTGGGTCCCGGCGACGACCATGTAGTCGTAGTGTGCAACCGCGACGCGGGAGGCCTCCGGGCCAAACTGGTCGCCGTTGACGGAGCCGATGCCCATCACGATGCCGTCGGTCGGAGTCGTTTCGCGCAGCCACTGCTGTTTCTGCCAGCTACCCGCCGTGACGAGGGGTCCGTACTCCCGGAACGACCCCGCATCCAGCAGTTGATCGATGTCTTCGCGGGCTGTCCGCTGCCCCTTGGCGTGGCGGCGATCGACCTTGTCCTGTCGCGCCGCGTCGTAGATCAGACTTCTGCGCTCTTTCAGTTCGATGAGGTCGGACCGCGTGCCGTCTCCGGGGAGTTCGGTCTCGACTGCGGGCGGCGCAACATCGGCTGACGTATCGATATCCGCAATCGATGCATCCCGCGCGATGGGGTCTCCGCCTGTTGCGTGCACGAGCGCAACCCGCCCGTTGGCAGGCGCCTTGAGCAGGTGCCTCAGCCCCAACGACTCGATGATGGCGACGGGCTGGCCCTCGCCGATCGCCTGGCCGGCTTCGACATAGACGGCAATGACCGTCCCGTCCGCCGGTGAGGCTACGGACTCCGGGCCCGCGTCTTCCCCGGCTGCCGCGGCGTCGGCCTTGACCTGAGAGTCATGGTTGAACAGCGCAAGCGGGTCGGCGGCGTCCGCGACCCGCGCTCCCGCAAAACCTCCGGACTCGGCGTCGCCGTCTCCGGGGAGTCCGCTGACCGGTGCAATGAAGCGCCTGCGGTCTGATCCCTGCGCCAGGCTGTCGAGCGTTTCGTCGACGAACCGCGTGTGCACGTTGCCGGTTGCAAAGTCCTCGTGTTCGAGAATTGCCTGCATGAACGGGATGTTCGTGTCGACGCCTTCGATCCTGAACTCGTCCAACGCCCGCTGTGTGCGCGTGATTGCGGCACGGAAATCGGAAGATGGCGAATGGGCAATGACCTTCGCCAGCAGGGAGTCGAAAGACAGGCTTGTCGGGTAGCCCGTATAGCCGAACCCGTCCGTGCGGACACCCGTGCCGCTCGGCACCTCATAGGCAGACAGTACCCCGGCAGCAGGCTGGAAGGTGCCGTCGGCGGAGATCGACTCCATGCAGACCCGCGCCTGGATGGCGTAGCCGCGCGCGGTGGACACGGACGGATCGTCGAGTCCCAGTTCCGCGATCGTGGCGCCCTGCGCAAGCCGCAGCTGCGCCTGCACGATGTCGACACCGGTCACTTCTTCGGTAACTGTGTGCTCAACCTGCAGACGCGCGTTCGCCTCGATGAACGCAAACGGCTGGTCCGTCTCCGTTCCCGAAGCATCCACCAGGAACTCGAATGTTCCGGCGTTCGAGTAGCCAACGCTCTCGGCGCAGCGCACCGCGGCCGCAATGATTTCGTCACGCAGGGCAAGGTCCAGGGCGGGCGCAGGAGCGATCTCGATCACTTTCTGAAAGCGGCGCTGAATGCTGCACTCCCGCTCCCCGAGATGCGCGACGCCGCCGTGCAGGTCTCCCAGAATCTGCACCTCGACGTGCCGTGCGCGGGTGATGAACTCTTCGACATAGACGTCACCGTTGCCAAACGCGAGCTGCGCCTCCGACTGACAGCGCTCGAAGGTCTGCGCAACTTCGTCGGCGGCCATCACGACCCGGGAGCCGCGACCGCCGCCACCGGCAATTGCCTTGATCATCATGGCGCGGCCTTCGCCAAGGCTGGCGAAAAATTCCTGCGCCTCTTCCACCGACACCGCACGGTCGATGCCCCGGGTGACCGGGACGTCGGCGGCGACCGCGGACTGTCGCGCACGCGCCTTGTCGCCGAACAGTTCGATGTTGTCAGCCGTTGGGCCGATGAAGGTGATCCCTTCGGCTTCGCAGCGCCGGGCAAAGTCTGCGTTCTCCGAGAGAAAGCCGTAGCCCGGGTGGATGGCATCTGCGCCGGATTGCCGGGCAATCGCGAGGATCGCGTCGACGTCGAGATAGCCGGCGGGTCCAATCCCGTCGAGCTCGTACGCTTCGTCTGCCTTGCCAGTGTGCAGGGACTGGGCATCGTCTCTTGAGTAGACGGCGACCGTTGGAATGTCGAGTTCGGCCGCGCCGCGCAGGATGCGGATCGCAATTTCACCGCGGTTGGCTACGAGGAGTTTCATAGTGTGTCCGGAGTTCGTTGTTCGTCTTTTCTTGTGTTGGCTGCTCGTGTCTACCAGGTGTCGACGTGCGCGCGCTTCTTGCGATCGCGGGGCATCGCCGCCGGCAGACTCTTCAGACCGCGGATCAGCCATGAGCGCGTATCCGCGGGATCGATGATGTCGTCGATGCCGTACGCGTTGCCGCCCGAGTTGACGGCCCGCGCCTTTTCGTAGGCTTCGGAGACTTTTCGGTCGTACGCCGCCTTGCGTTCCTCGGCATCTTCGATGGCCATCAGTTCGCGTCGGGACGAGAGCTTCACGCCGCCGTCGATGTTCATGCCGGCGAATTCCGCGGTCGGCCAGGCAACCGTGAAGAACGGCACCAGTGAACTGGCGCCGCACATCGCCTGCACGCCGAGGCCGTACGCCTTGCGGATCACGACGCCGAACATGGGCGTGGTGAGATTTGCGCCCACATTGAACATACGGGCGCAGTGCCGAACCATCGCTTCCCGTTCGTGGTCGGGGCCGACCATGATGCCCGGGCAATCCATCATCGTGAGGACAGGGATGTCGAAAGCGTCCATCAACTGCAGGAAGCGCGTGCCCTTGTCGGCACCGGGTGAGTCGATGGCGCCGGCAAGGTGTACAGGGTTGTTTGCGACAAGGCCCATGGACCGCCCTTCGATACGGAAGAGTGCAGTGATGATGCCGATGCCGAAATCCGGCCGCAGTTCCATCACCGAGCCTTCATCCGCCAGGGTTTCGATGATGTCGCGCACGTTGTAGGTCCGTACGCGGTCTTCCGGGATGATGTGCCGCATGCGTCGCTGATCGTGCGCTTCCCAGCCTTCGATCGGTCCCTGAAAGTAGCTGAGGTAACGTTTGGCGGCGGCGACCGCGGCAGCGTCGTCTTCGGCAAGAACGTCCACGACCCCGTTCGGGACCTGCGCGTCCATGCCGCCGATCGATCCCGGCCCGAAGTCGCCGGGGCGCCCCGCAAGATCCGGCCGCGTCAGGCCAATGGACGAGCCTTTGGTCGAGATGATGACGTCGCAACATCCAAGCAGCGCCGCGTTGCCGCCGTAGCACTCCCCGGAGTTGATCCCGACGAGCGGCACCAGTCCCGACAGCTTTGCAAACTCGGCGAACATCCTGGTGTCCATGTTCACCTGGCCACTCTTGCGCCCGTAGTTCGTGATGCGCCCCATGCCTTCCGAGAACAGCACCATCGGCAGCCGGTAGCGGTTCGCCAGCTCGAAGATCCGGTCCTGCTTGTACTCCCCGAGCGCGTTGCGCGTGCCGGCAGGGGTCATCGCGTCGTAATGCACCACCGAGACGCGGGACCGCTCGTCGCTGAAGGTGTCGCCGTTCACGCTGCCGACACCCATCACCACGCCGCCGGCGGTCTGCCCGGCGGCCAGTGGCCCGAACTCCTTGAACGATTCCGCATCGAGCAGGTCGAGGATGTTCTCCCGGGCGGTCCGCCGGCCTTTCGCATGCCAGGCGTCGACGAGATCCGGCTTGGCTCCGTCATAGGCGTTGAACTTGCGGTCGAGCGTTTCCTGCAGGTCGCCCCGAATGTGATCGGGGTCTTCTTCGCCGCCCGCCTCGATGGCGCCCCCGGCAACGTCCGCTTCGTTGATGAAGACGATGGGGTAGTCCTCGCGAACGACATCGCCCTCTGCCATGGAGACCGCAACAACGATGCCGCTCGCGTCCGCCTTGATCTCGTGCTGCAGCTTCATGGCCTCGACCACGGCGACGAGCTGGCCGACCCGGACCTCATCGCCGGTTGCCACTTCGACGCCGACGAGCGTGCCCTGGATGGGCGAGCGCAGGCCAATCGAGCCTTCGGGACCTTCGGCGGGGCCGCTGGCGGCGCCGACGCTGTCACCCAGTTCGGGGGCACCGCCCACCGGTTCGGTGAACAGGCGCCCCTCTGCCGCGCCCGCCAGAGCGCTGAGCTGTGACTCGACGAAGGTGGTGTCGAACGCGCCCTGTACCAGCTCTTCACGGCCAAGCAGTTCCCGGAGAAACGGCAGGTTGGTGCTGAGGCCTTCGATGCGGAATTCGGTCAGGGCACGCCCGGTCCGTGTCAGTGCGCCGCTGACGTTGTTGCCCCCGGCATGTCCCGTCACGCGAGCGAGGAGTGAATCGAACGAGAGCGAGGTCTCATAGCCCCGGTAGCCGAACCCGTCCGTGCGTATCCCGGGGCCGCTCGGCGCCTCGTAGACCTGCAGCGAGCCTGACTCCGGGTGGATCGTGCCATCCGGATGAACGCTTTCCATGCAGACCCGCGCGCCGACGGCGAAGCCGCGTGGCGTCACGCCGGCGGCTACGCCAAGCGCGTCGAGCGAGGCGCCCTCCGCGATTTGCAGCTGTAGTTGAACGAGGTCCAGGCCGGTGACCGCTTCGGTCGTCGCGTGCTCCACTTCGAGACGGGCGTTGACTTCGTTGAATACCCAACTGCCGTCCGGTCGGACGATGAACTCGACCGTTGCGGCGCCGGTGAGGCCCATGGCGTCTGCAATCTTCACTGCCGCGGCTTCGAGGTCAGCGATGACTGACGCGTCGAGGCCGGGTGCGGGCGCTATGTCGACCAGCTTTTGGAAGTGGCGCTGCAGCGAGCAGTCGACGGTGCCCAGCGAGACGCGCGTCGTTGCGTCTCCAATGACCTGGACTTCGACGTGGCGGCCGGTCTGCAGCGCTTCCGCGTAAAGCTCCTCGCTGCCGAACGCGGTCGACGCTTCAGCTTTGGCATGCGCGAGCGCGTCGGCGAGTTCTGCTGGTTCGCGGACCACGCGAATGCCGCGTCCGCCGCCGCCCACGACGGGTTTCAACACAATCCCGGCGGCATTCTCCTGCAGCAGCGTTGCGGCCGCGGCGGCGTCGATTCCCGCGGGCGTCCCGGCGGCGATCGCCACGCCGAGACCGGCAACTGTTTCACGGGTGCGCACCTTGTTTTCGGCGATCGCGAGCGCGTCGGCGGAGGGGCCCACAAAGGTGATCTCCGCGCCGGCACAGGCCGCTGCAAAATCGGCACGTTCCGCAAGAAAGCCGTAGCCGGGGTGGATCGCGTCACAGCCGGACTGACGGGCGGCGTCCAGCATGCCGCCCGCATCGAGGTAGGCCGATGGCCCAACTCCGTCGAGGGCGACCGCTTCGTCGGCCTTTCCGGTGTGGAGGCAGGATTCGTCATCTTTCGAGTAGACCGCGACTGTGGAGATTCCAAGTTCGGCAGCGGCACGCAGTACGCGCACGGCCACCTCGCCGCGATTGGCAACAAGCAGTTTCATCTTCTTATTCCGTTGGCTTCAGTTCCCGGGCGGGCGCAGCCGCGCGGGGAGACGGAGTGTACCAAGCGGAAGGCGGACAGTCGGAGGGGGTGAGGGCGGGGAAGAGGAGGGGGATAGGAAAGGGTAGAGGGAGGCGTCAAGGCGCGCCCGCCGTTGGGCCGGCAGGCGCTGCGAAGGCCCCGGGTTGCGGTCGGGCTCGCGGGTCAGTGTTTTGTAGGCTTCTCAGTTTCCAGTTGGATGAGCTGCTGACGCAGTACCTCGGCCTCTTCGGTCAGTACTGACGACTTCTGCAACTTGCCGTGGCGTTCGGCAAACAGGGCCTGAACGGACTGGGTGCGGAGTACTTCGACCTCGTTTCACGCTCTGTTGACGACACCTTCAGAATCTTCGTTGCGAAACCCTGGTTTTCGGCCGGCGCAGGCTTGCCAGTGGTTTACGCGCTTGATCGGAATGGATCCTTCCCCCTGCTGATGGCCATGCACACCGGCATGATGATCGAGCGCGATGTCCCGCCAGCTCTGATCGTCGGAATCGGCTATGCGTCCGCCGAAGCGATGATGGTCAATCGCGGCCGTGACACATGCCGACGCCGGTGACAGACATGCGCAGCGTTCCGCACGCGGGCTGGCCTGAGTTCCTGCAGTTCCTCGTGGAAGAGCTGATTCCGGTCATCGACGCGCATTACCCGGTCGAATCGGACAACCGGATTCTTGCTGGCCACTCGATTGCGGGGTTGTTCGGCGCGGGGGTGATGTTGACCCAGCCATCGCTCTTTCGGGGCTACATGCTTAGCAGCCCGTCATTCGATACGAATCACGAAGAGGTATGGGGGTGGGAGTCTGATTTCGCATCAAGAGGGAGCCGTCTCGATGCCACTGTCTACGTCAGCGCGGGCGGGCTCGAGGATGACGGCCGCGCGCGACTCATGGAGCAGGCCGGGCAAGGGCCTGACGCGGAGAAGCTGGCGGAGATCGTCAGGCATTTCGAGATGCACGGCTGGCCCCGCGGTCAGCGTGACACGGTGCCCGAGTTTGTAGACCGAGTCCGGGCGCGCGGATACGCGGGTCTGGAGATCGCGGGCGACGTGTTCGCAGGTGAGACCCATATGTCGGTATTGCCGGGGGCCCTGTCGAGAGGGCTGCGCTACGTGTTGGGTGGATGGCGACCGGACTGAGCGGCCGGGAGCGCGCCGTCCGCGATCGCGAGCAACGCTCGTGCCTCGAGACGCTGGTCGTACTCCGTGAGGAACGACTTCGCCCGGACGATTCCGGTGGGGCTCAGCACAAAGAATCCCGGGTGCGGCACCCCGTAGGCGAAATGGTCGGGTGCAAACTTTCGGGGGGCAGGCAATTCAGTCTGCGTCCTCGACCCACTCGACATTGAAGCGCGCAAGTCGCAGGTAGCGATCGTCGAACATCCGGTCTACGAGTCCGCACTCGTAGAGGCAGAGGACGGTTCCGTCGGGCAGTGCCGTCAGATCGGAATAGCCGGACGGGCCGTGTTCGAGCCGACGGGCAACCGTCCAGCTCGCGCAGTCGTCGCGACTCAGTCGAATTGTCAGGTATTTGCGATCGTAAATCCGGCCGGTCTCCCCGGGCCCGATCCCGCGATCCTTTGGGCCTCCCGGCATCGTTCGTTCGAGAACGCCGGGATTGGCAAACAGTATGTTGCCGGTACCCGGGACGCTCACGATGCTCCCGAAACAGATCGGTTCGAGCAGGGCCTCGTCGAAGCGCGGTTCGGAAAACTGACCCGACCCGTGGGGGCTCGTGGTGACAATGCGTCGATGGTGGTGTGACTCGGTTCGGCTGTTGAACAGCACGGTTCCGTCGCTCAGTTCGACGACGCAGGTTTCGTTCGGGTGGCGAAAGCGCGGCTCGTTCCGCACGATCATGTCGCTCGCATGCCATGTTGCGCCCGAATCGTCGCTGTAGATGGCGGCCACTTCGCTCGGGCGATGCCCGCGCTTGTCCGCGCCAAACTCCTGACTGCTGCCGTCCGACATCCAGACCGGAGCGATGAGGCGCCCGGTTGTGAGCTGGATGCCGTGCCCTGGACCAATCGCGATGACGCGCCAGGGGTAGTGCTCACGGAATTGCTCGAAGACGTGGGTGATCTCGACGGGCGATTGCCAGGTCTGCCCGTCGTCCGTGCTTCTCGTGTAGTAGGCGCGGGCATAGTCCTGGCAGAACACAGCGTGGACGTCGCCCGTGTCGCTGCTCGCAATGCAGTTGAAGTTGTTGACAGGCTGTTCCGCGTCGAAGTGACGATGATCGATGGCCGTGAAGGGCGGCTCCCAGGTCAGGCCCCCGTCTTCGCTGCGCCGCATGCGAATGTCGATCGGATCCCAGTCGCCGCCGCGTCCCTGACGGGCTTCCGTATACGCGAGTACAACGCCGTTCCGCGTCACGGTGAGTCCCGGGATGCGATAGACGTGATAGCCACCGGTGCGTGCCTCGAACAGGTCCTGCTTCGTGCAGAAGGCGGTCATCTGGTCTCCTCGATACGGTGCCGCGAGCGCAGGGTAACGCGTATCCCCGGGGTTGGCGTGGTCGTGCGGAGACGAGCGCCCAACGTGCCGGGAACCTGCCGACGTGTTCCTGAACGGCCCGTGAGGTGACGCGTCACGGGCAGCGGGCAGTCGTCTCAGCCGGACTCGGCGCTCGCCGCGGGTCCGGACAGGTCGTCGAGTCGGGCGCGGATCGAAGCTTCGATCCCTTCTGCGTCGAGCCCGCACTCCTTGAGCATGTTGGCAGGCTTGTCCTGATGGACGAACGCATCGGGCACCCCAAGGTGCAGAACGGGCGTCGTGATGCCGGCGAGGTGCAGGGTTTCACCAACCGCCGACCCGGCGCCGCCGCCGAGGGCGTTTTCCTCGAGTGTGACGACGAGGTCGTGCTCCACCGCCGCGACGCTTGCCGCTTGCGCGTCGATGGGTTTGACGAAGCGCATGTCGATCAGCGTCGCGTTGAGCGCATCCGCGACAGCTTTCGCGGGCGTCAGCATGGAACCAAACGACAAAATGGTGACGCCGGTGCCGGAACGGATCGTGCGCGACTTGCCCAGCGGCAGCGCCTCCATGTCGTGCGCAATGTCGACGCCAGGACCTTGTCCGCGCGGGTAGCGCACGGCTGCAGGGCCCTTGTGAGCATAGGCCGTGTAGAGCATCTGTCGCGTTTCGTTCTCGTCTGACGGGGCGAGTACGATCAGATTCGGGACGCAGCGGAGAAAGGACAGGTCAAACACGCCGGAGTGCGTCGGGCCGTCTTCCAGGAGCCCGCTGCGATCGATCGCGAACGTGACGTCCAGGTTCTGGATGGCCACGTCGTGGATGAGCTGATCGTATGCGCGCTGCAGGAACGTCGAATAGATCGCGACGACCGGCTTTGCGCCCTGTGTCGCGAGCCCTGCAGCGAGCGTCACGGAATGTTGCTCGGCGATCGCGACATCGAAGTAGCGGTCCGGGAAACGCTCCGAGAACGTCACGAGGTCTGACCCCTCGCGCATTGCCGGCGTGATGCCGACGAGGCGCGGGTCCTGTTCCGCCATGTCGCACAGCCAGGCGCCGAAGACGTTGCTGTAGGACGGGCGGTTGGCGCCCGCGGGCTTCACACTAGGCTTTGGTTCGATCTTCGAGAGACTGTGCGTGCCCACGGGGGACTGTTCGGCCGGGCCGTAACCTTTGCCCTTCTGGGTCACGACGTGCAGGAACTGAGGGCCCGGGAGATCGCGCATGTTCTGCAGTGTGTTGACGACACTCTTCATGTCGTGGCCGTCGATGGGACCGATGTAGTTGAAGCCCAGTTCCTCGAACAGGGTCCCCGGCACGACCATGCCCTTCATGTGTTCTTCCGTGCGTCGCGCCAGTTCCCACGCCTTGGGGATCTGCGAAAGGATTTTCTTGCTGCCTTCGCGCATCGACAGGTACAAACGCGACGACAGCACCCGTGCAAAGTACTTGGCCAGCCCGCCAACGTTGCGGGAGATGGACATGGCGTTGTCGTTCAGCACGACCAGCACGTCGGCGCCCACGTCAGATACGTGGTTGAGCGCTTCGAAAGCGAGCCCGGCGGTCATGGCGCCGTCGCCCACGATCGCCACCGCGCGGCGGGCGGGCTCCTCACCCTGCTCGTGCTTCATGCGCGCGGCGATCGCCATGCCGAGGGCCGCGGACAGCGCCGTTGACGAATGGCCGACGCCGAACGTGTCGTACTCGCTTTCGGTTCTGACCGGAAAGGGTGCGACCCCTTCCTTTTGCCGCAGGGTTCCCATGGCCTCGCGCCTGCCCGTCAGGATTTTGTGCGGGTAGGTCTGGTGGCCAACGTCCCAGACCAGCTGATCGTGAGGTGTGTTGAAGACGTAGTGCAGCGCGATCGTCAGTTCGATGACGCCGAGACCGGCGCCAAAATGCCCTCCGGTCTGCCCAACTGTGTAAATCAGGAAGTGCCGCAGTTCGTGTGCGAGCTGGGGCAGTTCATCCTCGTTCAGATTACGCAGATCGGCCGGCGAATTGATCCGGTCGAGCAGTGGTGTTTCAGGTCGGGTGAGCGGGATTTCTTCGAACATGGGTGGGGAACTGTGTTTCCCGTGTGATACGCGGCCAATTCTACTGCCGGGCCGGCTCCCGGACTAGGCGCCGGGGCCTCATCAAGCGCAGACGTTCGCGATAGTGCCCTACCACTGCCTGCTTGCGATGAAGTCGGCGAGCGCGTGGAGGTCGGCTGCGCGGTTGTCGAGCGGGGTCAGCGCGTCGTGCGCTGCGCCGAGGGTGTCATCCAGACGCGAGCGGGCCCCGTCGAGGCCGTGGATCGATACGAACGTTGCCTTCTCATTGCGTTGATCTGAGGACGGTTTGCCGGTCACGGCCGGGTCTCCGGTCACGTCGAGGATGTCGTCCTGAATCTGGAACGCGAGGCCAATGGCCTGGCCGTAACGCCGGAAGCACGCCGCTTCCTTCGGGTCCGCGCCGGCAAGCATCGGGCCGGCGACCGTGCTGACGGTGATGAGTGCGCCGGTTTTAGCAGCGTGCAGCGTGACGAGTTCCGAATGATCCAACTGCTGCGTTTCGGCGGCGAGATCGAGCACCTGACCGTGCACCATGCCCGCCGCACCCGCTGCCTGGCTGATCGCGGCGACCAGGCCCAGCGCGGTACGGGCATCGACGCCGCGGGCCGGTAGATCGGCCAGCGTCTCGAATGCGAGGGTGAGCAGGGCATCGCCGGCGAGGATTGCGGTCGCTTCGTCGTACTGCTTGTGGCAGGTCGGCTTGCCGCGGCGCAGATCGTCGTCGTCCATTGCCGGGAGATCGTCGTGTACGAGCGAGTAGGCGTGGATCAGCTCGATCGCCGCTGCGGGCAGATCGGCTTTCGACGGATCAACGTCACATGCGGCAGCGGACAGATAGACGAGGGCCGGGCGGATACGCTTGCCGCCGTTGAACACGCAGTAGTGCATCGCGCCGCGGAACTCCGGACTCGCGGCTCCAGCTTCGAGCAGCGAACGCAGGGTGCCGTCGACCCGGTCCTGCCAGCGCCGCAGATAGTCAGGACTCTCCGGCATCGTCCTCGGGATCAAAGGGGACGGTTCCGCCCTTCTCCATCAGCAGGGCAACCTTCTGCTCGGCGCTGCGCAGTGCCTGCTGGCATTGCCGCGTCAGGCGGATGCCTTCCTCGAAGGTGGTGAGCGAGTCTTCGAGCGAGAGTTCGCCGCCTTCGAGGCGCGCTACGAGCGCCTCGAGCTGCGCGAGCGCGGCTTCGAACGGAAACGGCTCGGCCGGTGCTTCTGCCATGGGTGTGCCCTGCGAAAAGGGGGCCTGACAGTAATGTTCCGTCGCCTGGAGGTCAATCCTCGGCGGCACCTGCAGATAAGAGAGGAGACAGACGCCGTTTCAGGCCGTGCGGAAGCGGATTCCCGAGCCGCTGCTAGACTTTCCTGAAGCGGGTCTGACGGCGCCCTGGGATGACCGATCAGGACCCAAAGATACGTAAAAACAAAGAGTTATGGCTGAGTAGAGCGTTTGGAATGAGCGGCGGAGGCGAGCAGTGGCTGAGCGACGAGTTCCGGCCGGTTCTGGCAGTCATCGAGCGGGTCCTCGCCTCGACGCCGGGCTACGTCACGGTTGAGGGCCACACCGACTCGCTGCCGATCAGAACCCGTTCGTTCAGTTCGAACTGGGCGCTGTCATCAGCCCGGGCGGTGTCGGTCGCCCACGGTCTGTTCGAGGGCGAGTTGTTGCGCGAGGACCGGTTCTCGGTGCGCGGCTATGCCGACACGCGTCCCCGTGTTGCCAACGATACCCCGGCGAATCGCGCGCAGAACCGGCGCGTCGAGATTGTCGTGGAGCAGGGCGTCGACGACGAGGTTGCTGAACAGCTCGATACGCTGAAGACGATTGACCCCGGTCTGTACAACGAAATCCGATCCGAGTTCGAAACGCAGTTCGAACTGCGGGACGACGAAATCTTCTGACACGGAGCGAGGGACGCACATGGACCACGATGAACGCAGGCGCTTCTTTCGAATTGACGACGTTGTCGCCATTCACTACGAGGTGATGACGGACGACGAGGCGGTGGAGCAGCAGAAGTCGCTCAGACAGGAACGGCTTGGTCCGCGTGACCGGATCATGGACTCCGAAAAGGAGCTCCAACTGCTTATCGACAAGCTGCGCACCCAGAACCCGGAGTTCGCGCGCGCCATCGAACTGCTCAACATCAAGTTCAGCATCCTCAAGGATGAGAGCCGCGATCGCCCCGGAGATCTGTATGGAAGCAATCAGATCATCCAGGAAGTCAGCATCAGTGCCTGCGGTCTGTCGTTCGGGTATGAGACCCGCATTGCAGCGGGCCGCAAGATGTTTCTCGATACCACCCTCTTACCAACCGACCTGCACGTACGCACCATGTCGGAGGTCGTCGATTGCTCGGTCGACCCTGCCGACCCGGACCGCTACCAGAAGCGGGTTGAGTTCTACGATCTCGACGATCAGGAAGAAGAACTTCTGGTTCAGCATCTTGTGAAACGCCAGGGCAAACTCATCGGTCAGCAACGCCTTGAAGCCGAGCTGAAGCGGGGCATCGACTAGGGCGCCAGCCAACATGCGGCCGACCGACCTGGGTCCCGACCTGGGTGTCCAAGCAAGACGGGTGTCCAAGCAAGACGTGGTACGTCCCAAGCAGTACGTCCGGCACGTTCGGGGTGCGCAACCAGGGG